>JRHI01000313.1_pt1 | contig 55108 bp, 40 predicted proteins | sample 215371 | NCBI WGS metagenome assembly JRHI01 (sample SAMN02929681, study PRJNA255918) | sediment metagenome | biome: cave system; feature: Ice Cave; material: Sediment; isolation source: sediment from deep within a dark volcanic ice cave with no known source of... ...
CGCGTGAACCGGGATGGTGGAATTGGAACTAATTCTTGGACGCCGCCTTACGATTAGTATTTTTGCCTTTTTACCATTTAAATACAATCATAATCTTCTCAAATCGCTTGTGTTCGCCCGCAGGATGCGGGCGCGCGGCTCAAAATCAAATGCTAAAAAGCGGTCTCGGCGGCAGGCGGGCCGCCCGCGGCTACGACGCGCCGGCTCATTCGACAAGCATGCGGATGAAGGCATGGAGAGGTGGTAAGCACGAAGAGCGAACAGGAAAAACTGGAGTAGCTTCAGTTTAGAAACCCGGCAGCAAGGGATGCCCAGACGCGGCCGCACTCCGCCGGCGCGGCACGTAACGACGATGGGCCTTCCCCGCGGGCGCCAGCCCCAGGTGCAGCCGCGGTCCGGCCACGTCCTGGCTGGCCGTATGCACTACCACCGGCCACGTCAGTTCCGCGACGACCTCCTGCGCCGCCGCCGCCGCCAGCGCCGGCCGGTTGCAGTCGCGGCTCAGGTGCAGCTGCACGACGTAGCGCAGCCGCTCCGGCGGCGACAGACGCAGCACCGCGCGCAGCAGCGCTGCCGCCTGCTCGTTGGAGAGATGCCCCTCGTCGCCCAACACCCGGGCGATGAGGTTCGGCTGCCGGCCGCTGGCGTACTCCAGCGGCACGTCGTGGTTGAACTCCAGCGCCAGCAGATCGACGTCGCTCACCGCCTCAGCCAGCGCTGTATCCCAGCAACCGAGGTCCGCAAGGTACGCCAGAGCGATCCGGCCGCCGAAGAGGTCCGGCGCCGCCTCCAGACGAAAGCCGAAGGTGGGACCACCATCGTGACGCACCGGCAATGCCCAGCAGCGCAGGCCGGGTGCCAGCGCCAGTTCCTGGCCGGCTTCATAAACCTGGACCAGTCCCGCGCCGTGCAGCGCCTGAAAGGACGGCGAATACGTATGAAGGGTGGCCTGGTGGTCGGGATGACAGTAGAACGGCAGGCCGCGCCGATGCAGGTGGGCGAGCGTGCGATCGCTCCAGTGGTCGGAGTGCGCGTGCGTCAGAATAACGGCGTGGACGTCCTGCCAGGAGGCATCTACGGCGGCCAGGCGGGTGGCGAGCTGGCGCGGCCCGAGGCCGGCGTCGAGCAGCAGGCCGAATCCACCCGTTTCGATCAGGCTGGCATTGCCCGCGCTGCCGCTGCCGAGCACCGTGAATCGCAAGGACATCCATTCTCCTCGGATATTAGCGAAACCCCTGTCTGATCCCGCGTCAGGTCCGTCGTCGCAGCACGAACAGCCGATCGACCGCCAGGTTGCCGCCGCCCAACAGGACGAGCGCGGCACACACCAGGATTAGGATGAAGTTGTACTCCCAGCCGCCCTGGACGGCACTGAACCCATGCTCCCAGTGTACCGTGGCGATGGCCCCCGCCATGATGATAGCGAGGCCGACCGCCGCCGGCCGGGTCAGGAAGCCGAGCAGCATCGCCAAGCCGCCGAGCAGTTCGCCCCAGGCCACCAGTAACTGCACGGCCGGCGGCAGGCTCGGGTGCCAGTGAGCGCCCCACTCATGTTCCGGCCCCGTCACCTGATCCAGACCATGGTAAAGAAAGACGGCTGCCAGGCCAAGGCGGAGCAGCAGCGGCACCATCCAGCGCAATATCATTGTGTCCCACATGACACCCTCTTCAAAACGGGAGAAAGAGGCGAGGCACCCGCTACAATGTCGTCGCTGATCCCCGCGGACGCCAGCAGAAAGCGAGGAACTCCATGAAGGACCTCTCCCAGTGCAATCCGACCGGCCGGTTCACCGGACTGGCCGAGGTATATGCCCGCTGTCGGCCGGACTACCCGGCGGCGGCGCTGGACTTCATCGTCGAGCGCTGCGCCCTGGGACCACAGTCCCTCCTTGTCGACGTTGGCTCCGGCACCGGCATCTCGGCGCGGCTGTTCGCTCGCCGTGGGGTGGCGGTAGTCGGCATCGAGCCGAACGCCGAGATGCGGCAGCGAGCGCAGGCCGAACCGCTGCCGGAGGGCGCCCCCGTACCTCGTTACTGCGAAGGCCGTGCCGAGGCGACCGCCCTGACCGCTGGCAGTGCCGATGCGGTGCTGGCGGCGCAGGCGTTTCACTGGTTCGAGGCCGGCGCGGCACTGCGCGAATTTCACCGCATCCTGAAGCCGGGGGGCGGTGTGGTGCTGATGTGGAACGAACGCGATGAAACGGACCCGTTCACGGCGAGCTATGGCGCGGTGGTACGGACCGGACCCGGCGCCGCCGCGCTGGAAGGATCGCGCGGTCGAGCCGGCGAGGTGTTGCTGGCGTGTCCGCTGTTCCAGCGTGCGGAAAAGGTGCGCTTCGCACACGCGCAAGAGGTGGATGAGGAAGGGCTGCTGGGGCGGGCGTTCTCGGCGTCGTATGCGCCGCGGGAGCCAGCAGCGGTTGCAGTGTTCGCCGACGCTCTGCGCGAGGTATTCGGGCGCTTTCAGCAACAGGGGCGAGCGCTGCTGCGTTACGAGACGACGGTGTATCTGGCTTTCGCGTAGTCGCGACGCACCGCGGAGCGCGAACCCCGCGCTCCGCGGTGCGCCGCACTTACCCGGCGCTTCACGCCGGGCTGATCTGCTGCATCTGCTCGAGCACTTCCGGCGGCGCCTCGCGCGTTCCCTTGCACTTCGGGTACGCGCTGCACCCGAGGAAGACGTTCGTTTTGCCCCAGCGCCGGCTCTCCCGCACGGTCATGAGCGAGCCGCACTCCGGACATGTCTCGCTCACCTCGATTTTCGGCACCGCCTTCTTGGCCGGCGCCGGCAGGGCGGCCTTCGCCTTTTCCTTCAATTCCTCCGGCACGGGCTTGGTGCTGCGGCACTTCGGATAAGCAGCGCAGCCGAGGAACGGACCGCGCGGGCCGCGGCGCACGATCATCGGTCCGCCACACTTCTCGCAAAGGATGCCCGTCTCCAACGGCTTGACCGGGTTCCCCTTGTCATCCACGTCCTTGGCGTTCTTGCATTTCGGATAGCCGGTGCAGGCCAGGAACGGCCCGCGCCGGCCTTCGCGGATCACCATCTGCTTGCCGCACTTGTCGCAGACGTGTTCCGTCGGCTTCGCCGACAGCACCGGCTTCCCCTCGGCGTCGAAATTCATCGTCGTCTTGCACTCGGGATAGCCCGAGCAGCCGAGGAAGGGGCCGCGCTGACCTTCGCGCTGCAGCATCATCTTGCCGCAGGCCGGGCATTTGTGCTCGGTCTCGATCGGCGCCGCCCGGGCCGCCTCGCCCTCGCGCGGCTTGATGTACTTGCACTCCGGATACCCCGAACAGCCGGTGAATGGCTCGCCCTTCGTCTTCGTGCTGAAACGCACCACGAGCGGTTTGCCGCACTGGGGGCAGTTCTCGCCCGTCTCGACGCCCTTGATCGCTTCCATCTCGGTCTGGGCGGCTTCCAGGTCCTTGCTGAAGCGGCCCCAGAAATCGTTGAGGACCTGGTGCCATTCGGTTTTGCGCTCCTCGATCTTGTCGAGCTTTTCTTCCAGGTCGCTCGTGAACTTCAGGTCCATCACGTCGGGGAAGTGCTTGACCAGCTTGTCGCAGACCACCATGCCCAGCGGCGTGGCGTGGAAACGCCGCTCCGCCTGCTCCACGTACTTGCGTTTCTGCAATGTGCTGATGATCGCGGCGTAGGTGCTCGGCCGGCCGATGCCTTCCTTCTCCAGCGCCTTCACCAGCGACGCCTCGTTGTAGCGCGGCGGCGGCTGCGTGAAATGCTGCGACGCCAGCAAATCGTGCAGGTCAAGGCGTTGCCGTTCCGTTAACGGCGGCAGCATCGCGTCCTCTTGCTTGCCGCGCGGCAGTACCCGGCGATAGCCGTCGAACTTCAAGATCTTGCCCTGCGCCTTGAGCAGTCCCTGGTCGGCCGTGATCTCTACGTTCGTTACCGCGAACACAGCCGGAGTCATCTGACTGGCGACGAAGCGCCGGTAGATCAGCTCGTACAGGCGGAGCAGGTCGTGTCGGTGCTCCATGCCGGCCGGCAACAACTGCTCGACCCGTTCCGGCGTGTACGACAGATCGGTGGGCCGGATCGCCTCGTGCGCTTCCTGGGCGCTCTTGCCCGAGGCGAAGCGGTTGGCCTGCGCGGGCAGGTAACGCTCGCCATACCGCTCCTGGATGTGGCTGCGGCAAGTCCCCAGCGCATCTTCCGAGACGCGCGTGCTGTCGGTACGCATGTAGGTAATGAGCGCCACCGCGCCCTCGTTGCCGAGGTTGAGACCTTCATACAGCGTTTGGGCGGTGCGCATCGTCCGCTGCGCCGAGAACTTCAACCGGATGTTCGCCTGCTGCTGCAGGGTGCTTGTCGTGAACGGCGGCGGCGCATCTTCCTTGCGCTCCTTCTGCTCGACCTTGGTAATGGTGTAGGCGGCCCCTTGCAGGGCCGCGATGATCGGCGTGACCTCGGCCTCGGTCTTGCCCTGGAACTTCTGTCCGCTCCACTCGGCCAGTTCCGCCAGGAACGCGCCTTCCGGCGCCGGCAATCCCTTTTCTTCCTCTTCTTCATCCTTCTTGGCGCTCTCCGCCTTGCGGCGGACCTTTGCCTGCACGGCATCCGGTTTCGCCAGCGTCCCCTCCGGGCTGAGTAGCGTCGTGATCTTCCAGTACTCTTCCGGCTTGAACGCCTCGATCTCGCGCTCGCGCTCGACGATCAGGCGCAGGGCGACCGACTGCACCCGACCCGCGCTGAGACCGCGGGCGATCTTCTTGCCGAGCAACGGGCTGAGCTTGTAGCCCACGGCCCGGTCGAGGAAGCGGCGCGCTTCCTGGGCCTTGACGCGGTCCATGTCGATGTTGCGCGGATGGCTGAACGCTTCCTGCACGGCCCGCTTGGTGATTTCGTTGAAGGTGACGCGACGGATGCGGTCGTCGGACAGTTTCAACGCTTCCTTGAGATGCCAGGCGATGGCCTCGCCCTCGCGGTCGGGGTCGGGCGCCAGGAAGACGAACTCGACCTTGGCCACCTGCTTCTTCAAATCGGCAAGGACGCGCTTGTGCCTGTCGTCGTCGAGGTTGACGTAGGTCGGTATCCAGCCGTCCTTGATATTGATGCCGATGTCGCCGCCGCGCGGCTTCTTCGGCAGGTCGCGGACGTGGCCATAGCTGGCGGCCACCTCGAAGTTGCCCCCAAGGTATTTCTTGATTGTCTTGGCCTTGGCGGGCGACTCAACGATGACCAAACTCTTGCCGTTGGCCGGCGCCGGGGGCGCGGCCTCGCCATTGGTCGTCGGTTTCGCCCGGGTCTTACGGAGGGGCTTGGCCGCTGGCTTGGCGCTGGTGTCTTTCTTCTTCCTTGGTGCCACCTGGGAATCCTCGGACAGGGCTATGGGTTGCAAGCCGCAAGCCGGTGTTGTGTTGTTCCAGAGACTCGCTACAATCACTACTTTGGTTGAACTCCGCCACTCACCCATAATATACTGCTTCGCCGGGTGTCAAGTCCGGCAGAGCGGCGGCGGTCGCTCGAAAAGTGCCGTAACTCGAGGATAGGAAATGGCTTTCCACCCCTTCCGTTCGTTTCGCAAACACCAGAAAGTCATCTGGGGCGTCCTGGTGATCGTGTGCATGGTCACCTTCGTCCTCATGAGCGGTAGCGGGCGGAGCAGCATTTTTGACGGCGTCACCCAGTGGGCTCGCCGCGGCAGGGCGCAAAAAGTCACCACCCTGTATGGACAGAGCGTGGACGTGCGCCAGTTCGACGAATTGCGTCAGCAGCGCCTGCTCGCGCAGCGGGCCTTTGAATCCGCCCAGGGCGTCGCGTTCAGCAAGGTGAACCGCGAGCTGAGCGACCTCATGCAGGCCGAGAAGAAAAAGACCGATGCCAAGGCGCCGCCCACGCTCGAGGAATTCGAGAAGCGGGCGAAGTTGCAAAAAGAAGGGCAGGAAATCGACCGCCTGGGGATGCAGCTTCGCATCCAGTTCCCGCAGAACGCCCGGCCCGAAAACCTGCTCGACTTCCTCGTCTGGCGCCGCCAGGCCGACAAGCTCGGCATTCAGTTCACTTCTCAGGACATCGATGGGGAACTGAAGAACTGGAGTCTTGGCCGGACCGACATGGATGAGGTGCTCGGCGCAATGAACGGCGGGCGAACCCAGGCCGTGACGCGCGAACAGGTGCAGAAGGCCGTGGGCGAGGAGTTCCGCGTCCTCTCCGCTCAACTTGCGCTGCTCAATTACGAGCCGGGCATGGAAATGTTCGACTCCCAGTTCGCGCAGTTCTTCGGCCCGCCGCCCGCGAACCTCAAACAGGTGCCCGGCGCGGTCACGCCCTTTGAGTTCTGGAAATACTACAAGGAACAGCGGACCGCGCTCCACGTGGCGCTGCTGCCGGTGCCGGTCACACCCTCCGCGAGCCAGTCGCCCGATGAACTGGGCAAGAAGGAGATGCAGGCACTCTACAGACGCTACAAGGACGTGGAATCGCGGCCCGACCAGGCCACGCCCGGCTTCAAGGAGCCGCGACGGATCAAACTGGCGTGGGTAGCGGCCCGCCCCGAGGATGCCTATTACCAGAAGACGACAGCCGATCTGGTGCCCGCGCTGACGGCCACGCTCGGCAACGAGCTGGCCACGTCAGCACTGCAAACCGGCGTGCCCTTCGTGGCCGACTGGCGCTTCCTGTCGCAGTACAACGACCTGAAGCTATTCGGCCGGCTCGACCTGGCACCGCTGACGCAGCCGGACTTCCCGCTATCCATTTACTCTACGCGCATGCGGCCGGAAGACGCGGCGACGTTCGTGGCCGGTTCGCTGGCGTCGGCCACCACTCAGGACTCGCCATTGACCAGCCTTCTCGCGCTTCAGGCGGGGGTTGCCCAGCACAATGCCAAGGACATGGAACCGCTGGTCCAGGCCGAGAGCAAGAAACGCATCCGCTACGGCATGACGCTCCTGGGGAGCAGCATCGCACCCGGTCTGGCATCGCTGACGCCGGCCCTGAACACCACGGTCTGGTCGGTCTATGGCGAACGCGCTCGGCAGAGCATCCATGGCGCCGACCCGGTCTTCGTTCCACTGCCCGAGGACGAGGCCAGGGAAGCCAAGGTCCGCATGGCGGCAATCCAGGGCGAAGTGACGGGTCTGGAGCGTGCCGGACTGGCGCGCGACCTGGTGTTCGGCAACCTCAAGGCGTTTCAGACGGCCATGGACAAGCAGCGTGCCCGGGGCGCGACCCCGGACGAACGGACGAAGTCGGTACAGGAATGGCTGAAGACGGCGCTCAAGGAATACCACCTGGAGCAGCCGCAGGCCATGGACACGGCACGCGACCAGTACGACATCGGCAACGACCCGGTCCTGAAGCCGCTGAAGGAAACCTTCCTGCGCGATCGCTTCCCGTCGTCGCCAAAGGCGGAACGCGAATTCGGGAGTCAGTTCTTTCAGGACGAGGGTAAGTACAAGCCGGCGGTTTGGCCGCCGAACGCGACCCTGAGCCCGCAACATTCCTGGGAGCGGGAGAAGGACGTGTACCTCGTTTGGCGGACGGCGGAGGACCCTGCCACCGTGCTGCCCTATGAGAAGGTCAAGGACAAGGTGGAAGCCGCCTGGCGGCTGACGAAAGCCCGTACCGCTGCGCGCGAGGAGGCAGAGAAACTGGACGCCGAGGTACGCCAGACGAAGGGCGAATTGGCGACGGTGAAGCAATTCGCCGCCGAGCACAAGCTGGAGACGCCCATCGACCTGAAAGAAGTGGCCCGCGAAGTGCCGGAAAAGATGGCGGTGCCCGGCGGCCGCCGGTACACGGCGTACCAGTTCCCGGACAGCGTCACCTACCCAGGCACTGACTGGGTCAACAAGATGCTGGACAACCTGAAGGAGCCCGGTGATGCCGTCGTCCTGGCGAACCAACCGGAGACCACCTATTACGTGGCGGTGCTCGTGAAGTTGGACAAGGACACGCCGGCGCGGATAGAACCGTCGATCCGGGACTTCCACGACGTTTACCGCGACGTGGCCATCGATCGCAACCGCGATGAGATGCTGAACAACCTGGCGCGGGAACGCCGGGCGAAGTACCGGGAGGAATTCATCAAGCAACTGCGGATCGCTGCCGGCGCCGATGAGAACGGGCAGTACAAACTCGATCCGGAGTACCTCAAGAGCCACTCCGGACGCAGCGGCTCGGAAGGGGAGGAGTAAGCCCGTTCAGCCGCGACGCGCAGTGTCCCGGCCAAACGATCTATTCTCCTTCACCGAGGAATCGTACGCGCACGTCCGGCCCCTGGATGTGGTGCAGCAAGTGCCGTGGCAGCCGGCAGCGGAGACAGACGCGATTGTCCTCGTAGTGTTGCCGATAGATCTCCGCATGCGCCGACAGGTAGGAGAGCACCTTGCCGTTGGCCGCGCTCGTTTCGATCTCCGCATCCGCGAAATCGGCGCCCAGTGCCTCGATCACCGCTTCCTGTAACGCCTCCAGTCCCAGTCCGGTGGCCGCACTGATGGCGACCGCCTGCGGATGGTGACGCTGCAACACGTGCAGGTACGACGGATCGGCCAGCCGATCCACCTTGTTCAGCACGAGCAGCGTCGGCTTTTTGTCGCAGTCGAGTTCCTCCAAGACTTTGATGACGGCCCGAATCTGTTCCTCGGCCGCCGGGTTACTGGCATCGACGACGTGCAGAAGCAGCCGGGCCTGGCGCGCCTCTTCGAGCGTTGCCTTGAACGAGGCGACGAGATGGTGCGGCAGGTCGCGGATGAAACCGACTGTGTCGCTGAGCAGCACCCGTCCCCAGTCCTTGAGGTGCCACTGCCGCGTTCGGGTGTCGAGCGTCGAGAAGAGCTTGTCCTCGACGTAGACGCCGGCCCCGGTCAGGGCGTTCATGAGGGTGCTCTTGCCGGCGTTCGTGTAGCCGACAAGCGAGACCGTATGTTCCTCCTGCCGGCTGCGCACCTCGCGTTCCTTGCGGGTCTGCACCTCGACGAGGCGGGCCTTCAGGTCGCGGACGCGCAGGTCGACGAGCCGGCGGTCCTCTTCCAGCTGCGTTTCACCAGGGCCGCGCAAGCCGATGCCGCCCTTGATGCGCCCGAGATGGGACCACATCCGCCGCAGCCGGGGCAGCGAGTATTCCAGCTGGGCCAGTTCGACCTGCAAGCGAGCCTCCACGGACCGTGCCCGCGTGGCGAAAATGTCGAGGATCAATTCGCTGCGGTCAAGGACCTTGGTCAAAGTGGCTTTCTCGAGGTTGCGCACCTGGCCGGGAGACAGATCGTTGTCAAAGACAATGACGTCGGTGTCAGCGGCCTCGGCCTGCTGCTGCAACTCTTCCAGCTTGCCTTTGCCGATGTAAGACGATGGGTTGATCTTGAGCCGCTTCTGGGTCATGCCGCCGACCACGAGAGCTCCCGCGGTCGTCGCCAGGCCATGCAACTCTTCGAGGGGATCGTCACCGACCCAGGGACGCTCCGGCAAGGCGACGCTTACCAGGAAAGCGCGCTCCAGGTGGACGGTGAATTCTTCGCGTGGAGTATCGAGAGACACGTTGGGTTATCGACCCTCCTTTCGGTGTGAATTGTACGTCGGATTCGATCCGGCCGCCATGGCAGAAGCCGCTTGCGGCCTGGCGGAACTCTGCCTCGAAGGCGTGGGCCGTGCCTGGATGATAACGCAGGGGCGGGCTAAAATGGAGGAGCGATCCGCAAATCCACCCGAGGTGCTGGTTCATGGCAGCGGCGTTCGAGGATGGAGGGATCCGACTCCGCTATCCGGAGAACTGGACCCTGGAACGCGAGGACAACGACGACGGCTGGACCGTGTCGCTGCAGAGCCCGGGCACTGCCTTCCTCATGATTTGTTTCCGGGAAGACATGCCTACCAGCGACGTGCTTGCCGAAGCGGCCCTGGCGGCGCTGCGCGAGGACTATCCCGAGCTGGAGGTCGAGGATCGCATCGAAACCATCGGGGGGCAGCCGGCGGTCGGACACGATGTTCGGTTCTTCAGTCTCGACCTGACCAACACCTGCTGGACGCGCAGTTTCTACAGCAACCAGGGCACCGTGCTGCTTCTCTGTCAGACGAACGACCTGGAACTGGAGAGGCACGGGCCGGTGCTGAAGGCCATTTGCGCGTCGCTCGAAGTCAAGGAGGAATGACCCCGAGTAACCACGATGCGCAGCCCGCGCTCCGCCGTGCGTCGCGGCTACACGGACTCGATCTGAGCCAGCGCCGCGAACGGCGTCCCCTCGACATATTCCAGGAATGCCCCGCCACCGGTGGAGACGTGGGTCATCTTCTCGGCGAGGCCGAAGTCTTCGACCGCCTCCGCCGTCTCACCGCCGCCGACGATTGTCACCGCCTTCGAAGTCGCCATGGCCGCTGCGATCGCCTTCGTCCCCTTGCTGTAGGGCTCATCCTCGAACTTGCCCATCGGTCCGTTCCAGACAACCGTGCCCGCCTGACCGATCGCGTCCCGGTACTGCGCGATCGTCTTCGGACCGATGTCCACGCCGATCCAGCCGTCGGGGACCTCGCCCTCGACGACGCGCGCGGTCGCCGGGTCGTCCAGCTTCTGGACAACGAGATGATCCACCGGCAGCACGATCTTCCCCTGGCCGAGCGTCAGCAACTCGCGGGCCACGTCAAGTTTGTCGCCCTCGACCTTCGAGCCGCCGACGTTGTGTCCCTGGCACTTCAGAAATGTGTAAGTCATGGCGCCGCCAATGAGCACCTTATCGACCCGAGTCAACAGGCTCTTGATGAAGCCGATCTTGTCGGACACCTTCGCTCCGCCGAGGATGCCGACCAGCGGCCGCGGCGGCGCCGACAGCAACTTGTCCAGCACTTCCAGTTCCTTCGCCACGAGTGTGCCAACGACGCGCGGCTTGCCGGCCATGGCGGCCGGCCCGGCAAACATCGACGCATCCTTGCGGTGGCAGGTGCCGAAGGCGTCGTTGACGTAGGCATCCGCCAGGCCGGCCAGCTGAGCGGCGAAGGCGGCGTCGCCGGCCTGTTCGCCCGGATGAAAACGCAGGTTCTCGAGCAGCAGCACCTCGCCCGGCTTCAGCGCCTGCACGGCGGCGGTCACGGCCGGCCCGACGACCTCGTCCATCTTGCGCACCGGCTTGCCGAGCAGCTCGCCAAGACGCCGCCCCACCCTGTCCATGCGAAAGGCGGCGTCCTTCCTGGGATCGCCCTTTGGCCGGCCCAGGTGGCTCATGACGATGGCGCTGGCACCGCCGTCGAGCACGGCCCGGATGGTCGGCAGCGCCGCGCGGATGCGGCGGTCGTTCGTGATGTTGCCCGCCGCGTCCTGCGGCACGTTGAAATCGACGCGGATCAGCACGCGCTTGCCGCGCAGGTCCGGCAGGTCGGCGAGCGTCTTCTTGGGCATCGTAAACTCCAATGAACGAGCCCGAAGCGCACGCGCGGGAGTAAGAGAGTCCCGCGCTTGCGCTTCGGGCTCGTGGGAAGGGATTACACCATCTTGCCGACGCGCGCCACCAGGTCGGCGGTACGGCAACTGTAGCCCCACTCGTTGTCGTACCAGCCGCACACCTTCACCAGTTTGCCCTTGCCGCCGGGCTGCACCATTGTGATCCTGGCGTCGAAGATGCAACTGTGCGAGTTGTCGATGACGTCGCTGGAGACAATTGGGTCCTCCGTGTACTGGAGGACGCCCTTGAGCGGGCCGGCGGCCGCCTCGCGGAACGCCTGGTTGACCGTGGCGACGTCCACTTCCTGCTTCACCTCCACCGTCAGATCGGTGATGCTGCCGTCGGACACCGGCACGCGCAGCGCGAAGCCGTCGAGCTTGCCCTTGAGGGTGGGCAGCACCTCGCCGATCGCCTTGGCGGCGCCGGTCGAGGACGGGATGATGTTCTGCGCGGCGGCACGGGCCCGGCGCAGGTCCTCGTGGATCTGGTCGGCGACGCGCTGGTCGTTCGTGTAAGCGTGGACCGTCGTCATCATGCCCTGGACGATGCCGAACTTCTTGTCCAGGATCATCGCCATCGGCGCCAGGCAGTTCGTCGTGCAGCTGGCGTTGGAAATGCAGGTATCCGCCGGCTGGAGCTGGTCGTCATTGACGCCAAGGACGATCGTGCGATCGGGGCCCTTGGCGGGTGCCGAGATGATGACCTTCTTGGCCCCGGCGGTGAGGTGATCGGCGAAGCCGCCCCGGGCGCCCTTGCGCTCGGTGAAGAAACCGGTCGATTCGACAACGACGTCCACGCCCAGCTGCTTCCAGGGGAGTTTGGCCGGTTCGCGCTCGGCCAGGATCTGCACGCTCTTGCCGTTGACGACGAGCTTGCCTTCGCCGGACTCGACCGTGCCCTTGAACGGGCCGTGGGTGCTATCGTATTTCAGGAGGATGGCCAGGTGTTTCGGGTCGGTCAGGTCGTTGATGGCCACGACGTCGAACTCGTCCGGGCGGCTGCACATGACCCGGAACACCAGCCGTCCGATGCGGCCGAACCCATTGATGCCCACTTTGACTGCCATCGCAGGTACTCCTTGTCGTTATGCCGTCGCCCCGGCGGCGCTCGTTGCTGGGAAGGATCGCCTACGGGTAGAAAACGGAATCGCGGCGGCAATGGCAAGGCCCGGACAGGCAGGCAAAGGCGCGCGGCGGGCGCGCGCCCGCCGCGCGCCGAAATTACTTCTTCGAGCGGAAATGAATCTTTTTGACGACCTTTTTGTCGGGCGAAACGTCGAGCAGGACGATCTCGGCGTCCGCGGGCACGTCGCCGTACTTGCAGACCTTGCCATCGAGCAAGACTTCCGTGGTTTCATTGATGGCCGGCCCGTCCTCCTTCGGCTCCTTGGCCGCGCCATCGCGCAGCAGGTGCTGCGGCAGGGCATTGACGTCGTGGAGCCGATCTTTCCTGGGCGCGAGTGAGGCGATGGACGGAGATAGGACACTTAGCAGAGCTACTAACACCATTGTTAGTCGAATCATGAAACACACTCCCCCAGGGGAAAAGGGTGGGAGGACACCCATCCGGGCACACACGCGGGGTCAGATGGGTTGACGTGGAAAGCGACGAACCTCCCTGTCTTGCTGGGCTGGAAACCCTCAGCGCTTTCCTTGCGGCTGAGGGGAACAGTTAAGGAAGTATACATTTACTTTGATGGTTGAGTCAAGTGCGGCAGGACGGTGAATCCTGGCAAGGCGGCTCCTTGAAAAACCGACCCGGCGGCGTAGCATGAAGCCTGACCGCGAGCCGGTTTCGCGGTCCACAGACAGGCATCCGGGTTACTGCGAGAGAGTATCCATGGCTGACGTGATTCGCGTGGCGGTGACGGGAGCGGCGGGACAGGTGGCGTATGCGATGCTGGCCCGACTGGCCTCGGGTGAGGTGTTTGGTGCCCAGCGCAAGGTGGTCCTGCAGCTGCTCGAGATCACACCGGTCCTGGGCGCCATGGAAGGCGTGGCACTGGAGTTGAACGATTGCAGTTTTCCCACGCTCCAGGACGTGGTCGTCACGGACGACCCCAACAAGGCGTTCCGCGACTGCAACTGGGCGGTGCTGGTGGGCGGCTTCCCGCGCAAGCAGGGTATGGAGCGCAAAGACCTCCTCAGCAAGAACGCGGAGATTTTCGTCGCGCAGGGCAAGGCGCTGGCCGGCAACGCGGCGAAGGACGTGCGCATCCTGGTCGTCGCGAACCCGTGCAACACGAATTGCCTGGTGGCCTATCACAACGGCCGCGGCATCCCGCAGGACCGCTGGACCGCCATGACGCGCCTCGATCACAACCGCGCACGCAACGCTCTGGCGAAGAAGGCCGGCGTCGGCGACGAGGACGTGACGAACGCGACCATCTGGGGCAACCACAGCAACACGCAGTATCCCGATTTCACGAATGCGAAGATCAAGGGCCGGCCGGCCACAGAGGTTATCACCGATCGCAATTGGCTGGAAAACGTGTTCGTGCCGCAGTGCCAGAACCGTGGCGCCGCCGTCATCAAGGCGCGCGGTTCCAGTTCGGCGCTGTCCGCCGCCAACGGCGCCATCGACCACATCAAGAGCCTGCTCACGCCGACGCCGGCCAACGACTGGGTCAGCGCCTGCGTTATCTCCAAGGGCGAGTATGGGGTGCCGGCGGGCCTGGTATTCAGCTATCCGTGCCGTAGCGACGGCAAGGGAAACCTGAGCGTGGTTGAGGGTGTGCAACTCGACGCCTTCGGAAAACAGAAATTCCAGGCCACGCTGAACGAGTTGCAGGAGGAGAGGGAAGCCGTCAAGGGGATGCTGGGGAGCTAACCAGCCCGCAGTGCGAGCAAGGGCAATTGCTCGCGCTGCAGGCGGATTCTGCCTTCATTCGCTAACGGGGCGAACGATCGGCTCGCTGGCGCAGGCCATCCACGTTTGCGGTGAACTCCTTCGTGTACGTCAGCAACGAGAGCAGATCGCCCAGCGCCTTTTCGCGATCCCGCTGCCGGGCGATGCCGTTCACGCTGGACTGCATCTCCTCGTTCGTCGGCAGGCGAGCGAGCGTGGCGAGATAGAGCGACTCGATCACTTCTCGATCGCCGCGCTTGCCGCGCAGCAACTCTTGCAGGAGCTTGTCGAGCCGGTCGCCGGTTGTTTGAATCGCGGCGGTCGGCAGCGCCGCGCGCTCCCAGATGGTAACCAGTCCGGACTGACGTGGCGCGCCGCTGCCGATCGCCAGCGTCCTGCCGTCAGGCGAAAACGCCACGGACATGACGCCGCGGCGGTGTCCCTTGATGAGTGCCACTACCTTGCCGCTGGCCGTCTCCCACAGCCGAACGTCTTCATCGAAACTGCCGGAAGCCAGGGTCTTGCCATCGGGGCTGAAAGCGACCGAGCGCACGACGTCCGCATGGCCATTCAGTCGAAGGATCTCCTTGCCGGTGAGTGCGTCCCAGACCCGGACCGATTTATCAATGCTACCTGTCGCCAGGCGGCGGCCATCGGGGGAGAACGCGACCGAGGTAGCCGTATCAGCAACCGCACTGGCGAACCGCAGCTTGCCGGACGCGGCGTCCCACAGCCTCACCCCGCCGGGCTTGTTTTCCTTCCGCACGAATACCTCGCCGCCCGCGCCGGCGAGAAACCTGCCGTCGGGAGAGAAGGCCAGGCCGAAAGCGGTTTCCGTGAGTCCCGGCAGGACGGCCATTTCGCGGCGCGCGCTGACCTCCCACAACCGCACGGTCCCGTCCTGGCTGCCGGAAGCTAGTAGTTTGCCGTCGGGTGAGATCGCAACCGTGGTGACGATATCGGTGTGGCCCTCGAATGCTGCCAGACGTTTGCCCGTTTCGAGGTCCCAAAGAGTCACGTCGCCGCTCTTGCCGCGCTCGCCCGCGCCGAGCGCGAGGAATCGGCCATCCGGCGAGAATGCAACCGACATGACGTGTATGTCCGGGCCATTCCGCGGCTTGAACGTGCGCACCAGTTGCCAGCTGCTCGTGTCCCACAGGCGCGCGGTGCCGTCGAGGCTGCCCGTGGCCAGGAGTTTGCCGTTTGGTGAGAACATCACGGACACCACGGTTGCATCGTGTTCGAGCCGGGCCTTTTCCTTCCACAGCGCATCCCTGTCGACGTTGCCCGGCTGTTCGAGGGCCGAGGGGAGATCGGGTTTGTCGCCCGCGCCGACGGTCTGCGCCCTGTTCGGATCCTTCCCGCGAGGATCGTCGGCCAGCGCCCGGTAAGTGAGAGCGGTCGTGCCGGCGCCAAGGAGCGCCACGGCGAGCAGGACGCCGCAAGCGGTTTTGATCTTGGTAAGCAGCATGGCGTGCAATACTCCTTGAGTCAGGGAGGTTACCTTGGCCGAGACAAGGCCCGTGCCAGCCTTGCCGGCGGCAACCAGCAGCCCGATCTCGATCGTCGAATTCATGAGAATGGCAGGCACCGCGGCCCCGGCCGCTCGTTCCGTCAGCAGGACCGCGGCCAGTCCAGCGGAGAGCGTCAAACCGCGCCGAGTCAGGCGGCGGCGCAGCAACTCCCGGGCTCGCGTGAGGCGGATGGAGATGGTGCCGCGCGAGCAGCCTAGCTCGCGGGCCGCCTCCTCGTACGTACGGCTTTCCAGGTAACAGAGCACGACGGGCAGGCGATACTTCTCCGGCAGTCCGTTTACTTCCCGATCGAGCAACGGCCGCAACTCGCGCCAGACGACCTCGACGGAAGGATCGTCACCGCCGGCCATGGCGGTGCCATCGAGCGGCTCCAGCAGGGACCGCCGGGCGGCGCCGGCCCGCGCCCGCAGCGCGGCACGATACGCGACGCGGTAGAGCCAGCCGGCGAGCGCTTCGCGCTGCCCGATCGCGGCGGCCTTGCGCACCAGGGCGAGAAAGGTAGCCTGGAAAGCGTCTTCGGCGTCATCTGGATCGCGCAGCACCCGGCGGCAGACATTGTGGACCATGCGCTCGTGCCGGCGCACGAGCAGCTCGAACGCCACTTCATCGCGCTGCTGGACGAAGCGCGCCAGAAGATCGGCGTCGCTGACGCTTGCGATCCCCGGCGGCCCGATCAAGCGACGAAGTTGGTGCAGAGCGGTACGAAGCTGTACATTGGCCATGCGGCTGGCTCTCCAGCAGGCAAAGGGTTGTCTGCTCTATTAGAGCCGCTGGCGGGGCGGGCGCATTCACTTTTTTCGTTTTTGACCAGACATGACCTGGAGTCGTCAGGGGCGTCTTCAGTCGTCCATAATCAATGCTGGTATTCTGCTGACCTGGGCTTTGCACCTAAACCATCCGCCTGCACTTAACACGTTGGCCCCTTGAAAGGGGCGAATTCCCGTACCGATTTCTCGCTCCGGCGTGGCCAACATTTCGGCGAAGACTACAAACGCCGCGGCGCCATGGCGCGGCTAGGGCGCCCCCCCTACGCAACCCTGTCGTAGCGCCTGGCCGAGGCGTGGTTCTGAGGACTTCTGCCCCCACGATCGGTAAACTACCGGGTAGTTGTTCGGTTGCCGCCCCCGGAGGCGAGGTGCCCATGCCAATCTCTTGTCCGCGCTGCCAAGCCCAGCTGGACATCTCACCAGACCCGTCGGGTGGGCGTGTCACCTGTCCGTCGTGCCTGGCGGTTTTCACCGCCGCGGATGCGTCGGGCGACACTCCGCGCGCAGCGCCCCCGGAGGAAACCGGCGTTACGAGTGAGCTGGGCGTGCGGGGTCAGCTTGCCTTGCCCCCGCGGCCCCGTGCGGCCGGCCGGACCGGGGAACGGCTCGGCGACGATCCGCGAAAGGCCGGCGCCGTGCCCTGGTACCTGGTCGGGATCGCCCTGCTGCCGCTCGTCATCCCGGCCGTGGCCATCCCGCTGCACCTCCTCGTCGGAGGCCTCGCGGCCGGCGCCCTCTGGGGCGCGATCGGCGTCGGCCTGGCCGGCGCCGGCGTGGCCGTCGCGCGGCGCAGGAACTGGACGGGTCTGGCACGCGGGCTCATCACGCTGGGCCTGGCGGGACTCGGCTTCGTGATCCTGCTCGGCGCGCTGGCGGTGAGCTTCTTCATTGGGGCCGAAGCCGCCAGGCCCCTGCCAACCATCACGGTCGAGGCGAGCTTCCCCGGGGCCACCGCCCAGGTGGTCGCCGACACCGTGGCCGCCCCCATCGAGGAGCAGGTCGCCGGCGTCGAAGGCATGGTGGGCATGCGGTCCCAATCCAACAACGACGGCACTTATACCCTGACTGTCACTTTCCAGCGCGGCCTGGACCTGAACATGGCCCAGGCTCTGGTGCAGAACCGCCTCTCTCTGGCCCTGCCGAGCCTTCCCGGCCTGGTCAATCGCCACGGCATCTCGGTCAAGAAGGTTATGTCGCCCGGCGCGCTGATGATCCTCAACATCTTTTCGCCGGACGGCAGCCGCGACGCACTTTACCTGAGCAACTACGCCACCCTCCAGATTCGCGACGAGCTGACGCGCCTGCCGGGCGTCGGCGACATCAGCTTTGTGGGCCAGCGCGACTACGGCGCCCACGCCTGGCTGGACGCGGAGAAGCTGACCGCCCACGACCTGACCGCCGCCGATGTGGTCCGGGCGATCGAACAGCAGAACCTCCAGGTGGCGGCGGACAAGGCGCCAGGAGGTCCGCTCGCCCTGAACGCCATGGGCCGGCTGGCCGGCGCCGAGGAGTTCCAAGAGATGGTCCTGAAGGCCGCCCCCGGAGGCCGCACCGTCCGCCTCAGGGACGTGGGCCGCGTCGAACTGGGAGAGGGACAGCCGGGGGGCGACGTTCTCCTCGAGGGCAAGCCCGCGGTGGCACTGGTCGTTCACCCGACCCCGCTGGCCCGCCCGCACGAACTGGGCGCCGCCCTCCGGGAGGAGCTGGAACGGCAGCGGGCGAGGCTCCCCGCCGGCATCGAGATCGACGCGGCCTACGACTTCATGGCGAACCTGGCGGCCGCGAGTTGGCAGACCACGCCCGGCTACCTGCTGCTCGACGTGGACTTGCCGCCCGGCGCCTCGCCGCAGCGCCGGCTCAAGGTGGTGGAGCGCTGCGCGGCCGTCGTGCGCGAGGTCCAGGGAGTGCAGGGCGTGCTGGCCATGACCGAGCACCCGTTCGACCACCGCCCTGACGGGGCCTGCGTCCTGGCCCGGTTGGGCCCGGCCGGCGAGAAGCCGGCGGACCGGGAGCAGCTCCTGCGGACGATCCGTGCCCGGCTGGGCGAGGTCGAGGAGGCGAAGGTACGGCTGCGCGACCTGTCCGGACCCGGCCACTGCTGGGGTTGCCGTTACCCCATCGAGCTGGGCGTCCACGGTCCCGAGGCGAATCGGGTGCGGGAGTTCGCCGGGAAGCTGGCCGGGCGGGCTCGGATGCCCCGCCACACCGGGAGTTGACCGCGACCATCGATCGCGCCGCGGTGGCAGCACGTGGGGTGGTGCTGGGGGAAGTTCTCGATACCCTCTGGGTCCACTTCGGGCAGGCGGAGGTCGGTCAATTGGAACGTTTCGGCCGCACCTGGCAGGTGAGGGTGAAGCTCGACTTCGCGGCCGGCGATCAGGCGGAGGAGTGGAAGAAGCTGCGCGTCCGGGACTCCCAGGGGCGGTTGGTGCCGTTATCGGACCTCGTCGTGGTCCGCGAGGTCGAGGCGCCCGCGGCTGTCGAGCGCCTCAACCTTCGGCCGATGGTGGTCCTCACCGCCAACCCGGCGCCCGGTGTGTCCCTGACCACGGCCCGCGCGGCCTGCGAAGCCCTGGCCGAGGAGGTCCGCAGGGAGCTGGGGCTGTTGTCGGACGAGTACCGGCTGACCTGGCTGTAGGCGATGTCGGCACCGCCGCCCGGGACGGTAAAGCAGTTATCGCCTTGGCCTTGACAAGACTGTACGCTTGTCACCCCCGACCCGTGAACGCTTGCCCTATGAGAGCGCCACTCCCCAATGTTCCCCCCGCCGATGGCTGGGGTCAACGGTGGGCCGGTGGCCGTCAGTCGCGTGGCCGGTCTGCGGCGGCGGCGGGATACTCATCCTGGCCTCTGTTCGTCGGGTATGCTGAAGGTTACCACACCAGCGCCTACTTCCTCTTACTGGGAGACCATGACGAGATTCTACCAAGGATAACACGCATTCTACTGCGGCATCGACCTGCACGCCAGGACCATGCACCTGTGCATTCTCGACAAAGAGTGCCCCGGCGAAAGATGTTTTGCGAATTATCGTCTTCCGGGGTACGATGAGATCGCTTTGAATACTCCAACCCTTCATCCTCAGGAGTATGGCCGATGCAGGGGCAGTTCGCAGAACGCGGTATCGCTACCCTGGAGTGCGGTACGGGCCTGGTCGAGAAACTGGAGGCGACCCGTCAGGGGATGCACGCCTTCCAATACAGCCGCTGTCTTCTCGTCACGACGCTGGTCGTCCTGGCCCTGGCTGGGCTTGTCGCCGGCGCTGACTGGTACTGGGTGCTGGGCACGACGGTCCGCGCCGTTGGACTGCTGGCCCTGGGGACCGTGGCCCTCGTACTGCTCGGGCGCGGACTCGTGCCGGCACGACGGTTCGCACGCCCCGACGCTGCCGCGGAGGTCGAGGATGCGTTCCCGGAACTCGGTCAGCGCGTCCGCACAACGCTCGAATACGTCGAGCCGGCACCGAATACCGCTCCCGCCGCGCCGGCCCTTGTCCGTGCCCTCGTCACGGATACCGAACGGCATACCCAGCCGCTGGACTTCCGCAACCTCATTCCCTGGCGTTCGCTGCGCTGGCTCACGGCGGGCCTGGTCGGTCTCGGCGTGATCTTCCTCGCGCTGCTCTGCGCGAATGGCGAACTGCGGACCGCCGCCCTGCGTCTGTTCCTCGTGCCCGTGCACTACACGCATCTCGAAGTGAAGCCCGGCGACCAGTGCTTGAAGGTGGGTAACGACCTGACCGTGGAAGCCGCGCTGACCGGCCGGCCAGTGCGAAACGCCGAACTGCGCTACCGTCCCAACGGCAGCAGTGACGAATGGAAGGCGGTATCCCTCGCGCCGCCGGGCTCGACAGGCCCGCAAAAACTGCTCGGCAACCTCGAAACGACCCTGAAGGATTGCCAGACTGACCTGGAGTATCGCATCGTCGCCGGGCTAATCGAGAGCCCGCTCTATCGCGTGACCATTCTACGCCCGCTCGTCCTGAAGCAGGTCGAGGCGACCGTCGCGCCCCCGGCGTACACGCGCCGGCCGGCCGTTGTGGCGAAGGAAGGCAATTTCAAGGTCGTCGCCGGGTCGAAGGTGCGCTTTCGCTTCACTCTCGATCGGGAGCCGAAAAGTGCCAAATTGCTTCTCTATCCGGCCGCCGCAAAGGTAGAGGCCGAGCACGCACCGCCGCCGGAACTGCTCATCCACGGCAACGAACTGGTCGGCGAGTTGCCCGCCATCGACAAGGAACTGGAGTACGATCTCGTCGCCGAGGCCACCGACGGCATGCGACTGGACCCGAAGCGGTTCCGCATCCAGGTGCAGCCCGATCGCAAGCCGACCGTGCGCTTCATCAAGCCCCAGGAGCAGATCGAAGTCACGCCGACGACTGAGGTCCACATGAAGATCGAGGCCAGCGACGACTTTGGCCTCGCCGCGGTCAGCGTTGTCTTCCAGATCGGCAGCGGTCCGAAGAAGACACTGTATCTGGGGCGCGATCCGGCACAGCCGACGACGTTAACGACGGAAGTGGTGCTGCCGCTGGAGGAACACGGTGTCGGCTTCCAGGACAGCGTCACATATTATGCCTTTGCCGAGGACAATCATCCGGAACAGGCACAGCGCACGACGACCGAGCTGCAATTCATCGACATTCGACCGTACAAGCGCGAGTATCAACTCCTGAAAACGGGCGGCTCCTGAAGGGGCTGCTCGACAACTCTGGAAGAGTTGATTGCTCGGCAGCGCGACAACCTGAAGCGTACTTTCTTGCAAACGGAAGAGACGACGGTCGACCCCCAGATGGCCCAGCGCCTGGCGAAGACCGAGCGCGAACTGGCCCAGGCGACGGCGGAGTTTACCGAGGGCCTGGAGCGAATGGCCGGCCCCATACCTTGCCTGCACGATGCGCAACAAGCGATGGCATCTGCGGCGGCTGTCCTGGAGCGTCGGGAAGTTAAACCGGCGAGCGGGTTCGAGGAGACCGCCGTTGCCGAACTCATCAAGGCGCGGCAGAACCTGCGGCAGATGCTGAAGGACAGCAGCAGCAGTAGTGCCAGCCAGTGCCGGAAGTTCGATCAGCAGCAGAAGCAGAAACTCCGCAAACCGCCGGAGAAAGACAAGAAGGCCGAGCTGGCCAAGCTGCAAGAAGAGATCGAGAAACTCGCCGGGGAGGAGAAGAAGTTCTCCGAGGAGATCGCCGCGAAGCAGGGCGGTGCTCAGTTGGATAAGAAAGAGGGACAATCCCCGAAGAGCAAGGACGGCGCGAAACCCGGAGCGTCGCAGGGCAGCCTGGCCGAACGTCAGGAGAAAGCGGCGCAGAAGGCCGCCGAATTGCAAAAGCTCATGCGCGAGGACGACGCGCTGACGAACCTGGCTCGCGAGCGGATGGATAAAGCCGCGGAGAACGTGCAGGCGAGCGCGAAGTCGCTGCAGGACAGCCATCCGCGCGAGGCCGGCGAACAGGCCGCCGAGGCGGCGGAGCAGCTGGACCGCCTGGCTCGACAAGTAGCTGGTCTCAAGGCGGCGGAGCTGCTGACCCGGCTTGCCCAGACCGAGGGGTTGGCCCGTCAACTCGCCAGGCAGCAGCAAGGGCTCGGGCAGGAATTGGAGGAGAAGGGCCGGAACGGGAGTAAGCCCGGGGCGGGACGTGCGGCCGAGGAGCGGCGCCTGACCGAGGAAGCCCGCACGCTGGCGGACCTACTGAAACGCTTGCAGCAAGATGCCGGCGAGAAGAACCCAGAACTGGCACGGCAGCTCCGCGAGGCCGGCGAAGCGAATCGGCCGCAGGACGCGGTGGAGCAAATGCGCCGGGCCGCGACAGCGCTCCAGGCCGGCAAGACCGGCGAGGCCGCCCGTGAAGTGAATGACTCGGCTCGGCTGCTCGACGCTCTCGGACAGCAGCTGGAGACGGCGCGGCACGGCCTCACTGGGCCGCAGCTCGACAAGCTCACGGCGCTGGAGAAGCAGGCGGCCGAGACGCAGAAGGCGCTGGAGTCGGTGAACAACGATCGGCAGAAGGCCGAGGCGGAGAAGAAGGTCGCCGACCTGCGCGAGGCGCTGGAAGGATTGCGGCCGGCCGACGGGAAATTGGCCGAGGCGACCGCTGCTTTGCGCAGCGGGGTCGGCGACTGGCGTCGCCGCGCCGAACCACACGACCCCCGACTGGGCGCCTACGTGCCGCCGCAGGCGTATGAAGTGAAGGTGCCGGAGATCGTTCAGGCGCTACAGGCAAAGATCCAGGAGGTTATCCTCCGCGACGCCCTGCTCGACAAGGACGAGGCCGTACCGCCGCAATACAAGACGCTGGTGGAAGAGTATTATCGCATTCTTTCCGAAGACCTGCGGCGCTGAACGCACGGAATCTGCCCCATGAACGCTCTTGAATGGTCGCCTCCGTACAGCGCCTGGATCTATCTCGGCCTGGCCGTTGTCCTCCTCGCGCTCCTGCTGCTCGGCCGGCGCGCCGCGCGGTCGCCGGCCGCGCGGGGCCCGATCCTCTTGCTGCTGCGTGCCGGCCAGCTGACGCTGCTGCTGTTCATCCTCGCCAACCTCGTTCGGGTGACGCAGACACGCCTGCCGCCCCGGCCGCTGGAAGTGGTCTGCCTGGTCGATTGTTCGCGGAGCATGGCCCTCGATCGACCGATCAGCCGGCTCGATCAGGTCAAGCAAGTCCTCGCACGCAGCCGGCCGCGCCCCGATGCCACCGCCCCGCGCGTCAACCTCTATCGCTTCGGCGATCAGCTCACCGCCGTCACGCAGGCCGAGGACTTGCAACCGACCGAGGATGCCACCCGCTTGCTGGAAGCGTTGGAACGGCTGCCGGCCCATTTCACGGACGGTGCCCCCGCCGGTGTCGTGATCTTTTCGGATGGCCGGACCACGGAGACGGCCGGCTTCGAGGAGATCGCCGCCGGGTATCGCCGCCTGGGGGTCCCGCTGCACGTCTTTCCGGTCGGCGATCGCGTGGCCGGCGACGTGGCCGTGCAGGACGTCATCGCGCCGCGCGATGCGCCGGCCGGCACCCGGCTGCCGGTACGAGTGGTGGTACGCAGCCGCGGCTACGCGGGTCGGCGGGCCGAGGTGCGCATCCGCTCCCTTGCCGAGCCCACACGAAAACCGCTGGCGGCGCTGCCGATCACCTTGGCGAACGGGCAGCAGAGTTACGACCTCGTCATTGACCACGATGCCTCCGGTGCCCGGCTGGTGGCTGAAGTGCCGCCGCTGGAGGACGAGGCGATCCTGGAGAACAACTGCATTCCGTTCCAGATTGGCGCCACGAAGCCGAAGTTGCGCGTCATCTACATGGAAGGCACCCTGGGCAACGAGTACCACTGGGTCCGAGACGCCCTGGTGGAAGACCCGAACATCGAGTGTCTCGCCATGGAGATCAACAACCAGCAGGCGGCCCGCCAAATCCTCTACCGGGTAAACGATCCGCGCCTCGGCTACCCGACGACACGCGAGGAACTGTTCAGCTACGACGTCGTGATCTGTAGCGACATTAGCCGCTCGGCCTTCACGCAGGAGCAGCTGGACTGGACCGTGGAACTGGTCCACAAGCGCGGCGGTGGTTTCGCCATGGTGGGCGGCAACACAAGCTTCGGCGCCGGGTTCTGGGACGGGACGGTCTGGGACGGACTCATCCCGGCGGACATGGGCGGCCAGTCGAATAGCCCAGGCCGCGGTACATGCTGGGGCCAGACCTTCCGCGTCAAGGTGCCGAACGAGGTCGAACGTCACCCGATCTGGCGCATCGTGGACGATCCCGTCAAGAACCGGCAGGTGCTCGCGCGCATGCCGTACTTCACCGGCACGAATCTCATCGAGCGCCTGAAACCGGGGGCGACGGGCCTGGGCTACAGCGAACGCCCCTTGCCGAACGTGGGCATCATGCCGGTGTTCTCGGTCCAACCCTACGGCAAGGGCCGGACGTTCGCCATGAGCACCGATACCACGGTGGACTGGGGCACTTACTTCGAGCGCGACTGGGGCGAGGACGGCGACAATCGCTATTTCCGCAAGTTCTGGCGGAACGTGGTGCGCTGGTTGGCCGAGAATTCGGCGGGCGGCAACCGTCGGCTGCGCGTCGAGACCGACAAGTTGATGTATCGCCCGGGCCAGCCGATCAAGGTGGCCGTCCGCGCGTATGACGACAAGCTGGAGGCGACGAGCCGTTACCGTGTCGTGGCCCGTCTGCGGCCGGCCATCGCTCAGGCGGCGGGGCTTGGGGAACTGGCGTTGACACCTGGGGCGAAGGACCAGGCCTACACGGGCGAGTTGGCGGCGCCACCACTGAGTCAAGTACCCATCGCGCCAGACAATCCGCGCGCGTCATTGCGTCTGCTCGTGCTGGAGGTCGTGGCCTACGACCAGGAGCGCGTCGTCTCGCGGTCCACGCTGGACGTGCAGCTCCTCGACGATCCCGAAGAGTTTCAAGATCCGCAACCGGATGAAGCGCGACTGACCGAAATCGCGCAGGATTCCGGCGGCAAGGTCCTCCGCAGTGCGGAGGACCTGAGCAAACTGCTGAACGGTTACACGGCCGCGCCGGGTGAAGCGGTGGTGCAGAAGGCGCCGGTGTGGGACCATCCAGTGTTGTGGCTGATGCTGCTCTCGCTGATGGCGACCGAGTGGGTGCTACGACGTTGGCTGGGACTGGCTTGAACCAGGAATGGGGACAGGCTCGGGCCTCTCCCCTTTCTTCCTGACACCGTCAATCCAGTTGTGTTTCTGGCCGCGCGAGGGATCGCGTAGAATGACCAGGCCACGCTCTTTGGCCCGGATGTTGGGAGACACCATGAACCCATCTCCGAAATCCGCGACTCCGCCTGTCTTGTCGCCGGCACTGCCTGAAGGCGGCGCCCCAACGCAATGGTTGCTGGGCCCGGAGGACTACCCCAACATCGATGAGCTGGTGATCGAGGACGATCAACCCGTAGATGACATCTTCACGGAAAAGCAGCAACGGCTGCTGACCGAACCGCTGTACAGTTCCTGGTGGGGCTCGCCTGAGGGAACACCTTTCCTCGCGCTGGCCAACGTCGGCCTGTTTACTGTTGCCAAGGAAACGTCCGAGGTGCCCGACTTCATGCCGAGTGCCGGCGTGCAGGTGGCCGACGACCTGACCCGCCAGGAGAACCGCTCTTATCTGTTCTGGGTGATCGGCAAGATGCCCGATCTTGTCCTCGAGATCGTGTCCGACACGCGCGGTGGCGAGGATTCGACCAAGATGCAGCATTACGCGCGCATCGGCATTGTTTACTACGTGCTCTTCGATCCGGAGGAATACCTGGGTCATGGCGTCCTGCGCGCTTTCACGCTGCGAGAAGGTCGTTACGAAGCCATCGATCCAGGCTGTTTCTCACTCCTTGGCCTGGGATTGACGCTTTGGGAAGGAACGTTCGAAGGCTACCGCAGCCGATGGCTGCGCTGGTGCAACCGTGACGGCACGGTCATTCCGACGAGTAAAGAGCGCGCCGAACAGGCAGAAGAGCGCGAACGCCAGGAACGCCAGCTCAAAGTACGCCTGCTTGAGCAGTTGCGCACGCTGGGGATCAAGCCTGCTGAATGAGGAAAGTACCTGGCTGGAAGGGCAGTCGTGCCGGGCGCCCTGACCCTCCTCTTGACTCATTCAAGGCTTGACCACATCCACGCTCTGCAAGAATTGAGCTGTCAGCGATCCTGTTGCTCGATCCGGTCCAGGTGCGTCGCGGTCCCACAAGTTGGTATTCATGGCGCATCCGCCGGCCGATCCGCGATGGCGCGGCGCACTACCGCTGGCAGCGCGGCCTTCGCTCCGTGAATGCTCCGCCAAAGGATCTCGTTCATCTCGAAGTCGTCTTCCAGGTCCACGGCGCTGAAGTCCATCTTTTGCGACCGCAGAGCGCCATACGCCGTCTTGCCGTTGACCGTCTTCAGGTCGATCCGCGCTTCCTCGTGCTCATACGTCTTCAGGTCCGGTTTGTCGGTGAAAGCCGCGAACATTGGGCGAGCGGCCGCGTCGAACTGGCTCAGCGGCTTCAAGCCCAGGATCAATTCCATCGTGTGCAGCAGGCTGACCGTGGTGTACTGCGTGCTGTCAACGTGGTGCCGGCGTACGTACGGACTGATGACCAGGCCAACGGTGCACTGGGCGTCGACGTGGTCGGGCCCGTTCTGGGCGTCGTCCTCGATGACGAAGATCGCCGTCTCCTTCCAGTGTTTGCCGTGGCTAACCGCCTCGACCAGACGGCCCAGCGCCAGATCGTTGCTGGCGACAGCGGCGATCGGCGTCGGCGCGCCCGGCGTCGTCGCCCAGGTGTGATCCTCCGGCAGGCTCAGGATCGTCAGCCGCGGCATGGCGCCGTTCTTCTCGAACTCGTGGTATTCGCGCAGGAACACGTCCACGCGCTCGTCGTCGCGCAGGTACTTCTGCTCCTTCGTGCGCGGCAGGCCATAGTCCGGACAGACGTGGCCGACCAGGCCGGGCACGCCTCCCTCCATCTTGAACGTGCCGTCCTTCTGGCTGACGCGCCGGCCGTACTCGCCATAGCTGCGGTAGGTCAGGCCGGCGTGGGCGCAGGCGTCCCATAGGTAACCCGACGGCGCGTTGGACAGGTTCCCCTTCTCGTCGTCCTTGACGTCCTTGCGGCGCGAGTAGCCCAGGTGCCAGTTCTTGGCGACGTAGTCCGTGGCATACGCCATCGTGGACCAGGGATGGCCATCGGCCGAGACGTGGCCGTTGCAGTACAGGCTGTCGAGCAGGGTGAACTCGCGGGCCAGCTTGTGGTGGTTCGGCGTCACCTTTTCCGGGAACATGCACAGGCTCGCGTCGCCGTTGCCCTCCTTCACGTCGCCGAAAACCTGGTCATAGGTGCGGTTCTCCTTGATGATGTAGATGACGTGCTCGATCGGCGACGGTTCGCCCACCTTCGTCGGGATGGCCGTCTTGACCGGGTACGGCGCCGCCTGCAGCTGCTGGTCGGCATACGGACAATTGCGATAGACCTGAGCGGTATATAAGGCCAGTTGCTTGTCGTCGGGCACCGGCACCAGCGACACCATCCCGGAAAGCAGCGTGCCAAGGTGCGCGAACGGCCGGCGGATGAATTCTTCTTGCTTCTCTTCCTTTGCGGGAGCGTCCTTGTCGCTCTTCTTTTCCAGGAATGGATTCGGTTTGCTCTGGCTGCCCTTGCCGACGCCGACGAGCAACGTTTTGCCGTCCGGCGTCAGGGCGACGGCGGTCGGATACCAGCCGGTGGGGATAAAGCCGCGGACGGCGCTTCTCCCGGGCGTGGCGACGTCGATGACGGCGACGCAATTGTTGTCGGCGTTGGCGACGTAGAGCGTTTCGCCGTCCGGGGCGAGGGCCACGGCGTTCGGGGTGCTGCCTTCCGGCGCGTTCGGAAACAGGGCGGTCGCGATCATTTCGACAACGGTTCCCTGCTTCAGATCGATCACCGCGACCTTGTTTGACGAGGCGCAGGCGACGAAGAGCCGGCCGTCCCTGGGATGGACGACCATCTGGTTCGGGTGGTCGCCGACGCTGATCTTGCCGGTGATCCGCAGCTCCTCGGGGTCGAGGACGAGGACGGTCCGGCCGGCCCAGTCGGAGACGTAGAGCCGCGAACCGTCCGGGCTCCGCACGACATCATAGGGCCGGCCGCCGCACGGGGCGCTCCGGCGCTGATCGCCGTCCTTCAGGCGCAGAGCGCTGATAGTGCCGGCATGCATGTCGAGCGAGTACAGGACCTGGCGGCGGGCATCGACGAGTAAACCGCTCTTGAAACCATACTTGGGTGGCGACGGCTGGTCCACCGTGCCTGCTTTCCTTGGTCCCGGCGGGGTTTCTGCCGGGCTGGTGCGCGTCAATACCTGGCCCTTCAGGTCGAAGGTGTGCAGCCGGTCGCCGCCGCCGCCCGACCACCAGACCCGCTCGCCATCAGGGGACAATGCCAGGCCATACCAGCTTTGCAGCACCGTGGCGCTGCTGACGACTTTCCGCGCGGACAGGTCGATGAGCGAGAGTTCGTGTTTGTTGTACCCGCTCGTGGCGACCAGAGCGTGCCGGTTGTCGGCAAGCGGCAGGACGTTCAGCGGCAGGTCGGTGACGGGAACGTGGTTGCCGGCCGGCGTGATGGTCCAGCCGTTGGGGAGGAGGAAACCGTCCCTGGTCGGTCCAGGAACCGCTGGGCGCAGGTTCTCCTCGCCGAGGAGAACGAGCGGCAGGGACAGCAGGACGACAAACACGGTGAGGCGGCGCGGCATGGCAAGTATCCTCCAGGGATCGGGATAAAGGAGACAATACCAGAAACGAACGGAATTGGCCGGAAAATCCTTGTGAAAAGTGCCGGTACGCTTACCAGGCCGCAACGCGACGAGTCCGCCGCACGGCGGCTGTAAAACCGTCCAGACGGATAAACCCCTGCCAACCAGTTTCAGGGTCAAGCGCTCGGATCTTTGCCAGGCCCGAACACAGCGGAGGACTACTCCTCCACGCCCTGGAATCGCGTCCGTGCCGCCTTAACGCGCGCACGACTCTTCGCGTAGAATAGGCCGCTGAGGCGCTGAACAGAACCGAGCCGCCTCATGAGCAACCCGAAGTCGTCAAAAAAAGCCACGAGCCTATTTTTTGGAGATGCTTAATGTCTTTATCTTGCCGTTTCGCAGCCGTGACACTTGCTCTGTTCTTCCTGTCCGGCACACTCGAGGCGGAGGATAGATCGCCGGCGGCCGAGAAGCCCGCTTATCGAGTACTGGGCAACGACAAGGGGAGGGTGGCGCTCGTCAGCGCCCGCGGCGCGGTCGAGTGGGAGTACGCCAACCATGCCGAATGCCACGACCTGTGGATGCTGCCCAACAGCAACGTCCTCCTCGTCACCGCCGCGGCCCGCATCGCCGAGGTGACGCCCGAGAAGAAGATCGTCTGGCAGTACGAGGCGAAGCCGAAACAAGGCTACAACGGCCAGGTCGAGATTCACGCCTTCCAGCGCCTGGACAATGGCCTGACCATGGTTGCCGAGAGCGGCAACGGCCGTCTCGTCGAGGTGGACCGCGACGGCAAGATCGTGCATGAAGTGCCGTTGACGATCGAGCATCCCAACGCGCACCGCGACACGCGCATGGTGCGCAAACTGGACAGCGGCAATTACCTCGTCTGCCACGAGGCCGACGGCAAGGTGCGCGAGTACGACCCGAGCGGCAAGGTCGTCTGGACGTACGCGCTCGACCTGGCCGGCAGGCCGCGCTCGCCCGGCCATGGCCCCGAAGGACACGGCACCGAGGTCTATGGCGCCTTGCGCCTGTCGAACGGCAACACGCTGATCGCTGGCGGGAACAACAACCGCGTGATCGAGGTGACCCCGGCGGGGAAGATCGTGTGGAGCCTGGAGCACGACGAGTTGCCGGGCATCCGCCTGGCGTGGGTGACGACGCTGCACGTGCTGCCGGGCGGCAACGTGATCGTGGGCAATTGCCACGCCGGGCCGGAGAATCCGCAGCTGTTCGAGGTGACGCGCGACAAGAAAGTGGTGTGGACGTTCAAGGATTTCAAGACGTTCGGCAACAGCCTCGCCGCGGCACAGGTGCTCGACGTGAAGGGCAGGGTGCTGCGGTAGCGTAGGCAGTCTCGACTCTCCCGTCGCTGTCGCCCCGTGCTTTGACATCGGAACCGGATGCGTCAGCACCCAGGTCGGTGCTCCTCTCTTGACGAGCGCGCAAACTTGCTGGGTGGTCCGGAACAACGCAACCGATTCGCTCTGCGCGCGGTCTGCTTGCGGAACCACCTCGGTTCGCATACCTTGGGCGGCAGGGATGGGGCCGGCGCGCCGGCAACGGTGGGTGTGAAGGCGCGGCTGGAACGCTCACAACTCCGGAGTCCTTCCCTTGGAATCCGTTGCCAACGGTCAACTTCGCACCGTGTTTCCCCTCGTTTTGGAGGTACTGCTCATGCGCGCGATGTTCCAGACGCCCGTACGCGGTTGCCGACGAATCGTTGTTCCCTTCTCCCTGTTGGTCGGAGCCATGGCACTGTTGTGCCTCGCTCCGCTCCGGGCGGATGATGGACTGAGCCCAGAGGAAAAGGCGGCCGGGTCCCAGTCGCTGTTCAACGGCAAGGACTTCACCGGCTGGCGGTTCAGCGGCGGCAAGGAGGATGGGGCGAAGGAGGCGCCCAACTGGAAGGTCAAGGATGGAATGATCCAGCTGTCGGGCGGCAGCCATCCCCATCTGGCCACCGAGCAGGAATACACCGACTTCGAGCTGCGCCTCGAGTGGCGTGCCCTGCACGACAAGTACAACAGCGGCGTCTACATCCGCAGCGGTCAAAAGGTCGGCGCCAACCAGATCAACCTGGCCAAGGGAGGAGAAGGAGGCTTCCTCGGCGGGAAGGTAAATGGGGCGAAGACCGTGCCCGAACTGCAGAAACCCGTGGGGGAATGGAACGAATGGCGCGTGCTCGCGCAGAGGGACAAGGTGACCCTGTGGTGCAATGGGACACTGGCCTGGGAGGCAACCGGGCTGAAGCCGGCCAAGGGCTACATTGGCCTGCAAGCGGAAGGGGCGCCCATCGAGTTTCGCAACCTGCGTCTCCGGAAGATCAAGCAGTAATGAAGGCGGTCGTGCCAGGTGGACGTCCACCCGAGGAGGAATGAATCATGCGGTGGTGGCCGATGCTTTTGCTGACGACAGTGCTCCTTGTCTGCGGGCCTGCGCGCGGCGACGAAGCATCCTCCCTGTTCCCCTTCGTGCTGCCGTGGGACGATGCCTCCCCGGTCGCGACCGACGTCCGTGCCTGGCTGCCGAAGCCGGCCGGCGCGCGCGGTCCCGTCCACCCGGGTGGCGACGGCCATCTCTTCGTGGGCGACCGGCGCATCCGCTTCCTCGGCGTCAATCTCTGCTTCAGCGGCAATTTCCCCGGCAAGGACGACGCCGGCAAGGTTGCGGCGCGCATGGCCAGGTTCGGTATCAACGTCGTTCGTTTCCACCACATGGACATGTTTCCGTTCCCGCAGGGCATCCGCGCCCGCCAGGCAACCGGCACCGGCGACCTCGATCCGGAAACGCTCGAACGCCTCGACTTCTTTATCTCTCAGTTCGAGCAGCAAGGCATCTACGCCAACCTGAACCTGCTCGTCTCGCGGCCCTTCGACCACACCGACGGCCTGCCCGCCGACGTCGAGCGCGTGGACTGGAAAGACCGGCACGTTCTCGGCTTCTTCCATCGGCCGATACTGCGGTTGCAGCAGGAGTACGCGCGCAAGCTGCTCACCCATCGCAACCCGCACACCGGCCAGACCTATGCTGAGGATCCCGGTGTCGCTTTCGTCGAGATCAACAACGAAAACGGTCTCATTCATGCCTGGCTCGGCCGCCAGGTCGATCGGCTGCCCGACGTCTTTCTGCGCGACCTGCAACGACAGTGGAACGCCTGGCTCGCGAAGCGCCACGGCACGACGGAGAAGTTGCGGCAAGCCTGGGGTGTCCAGAACGAAGCCCCTGGTGCAGAACTGCTGAGCAATGTCGACTTCGCGCGCGGGACCGACCACTGGACTCTGGAGCGGCACGAGCAAGCTGCAGCGGCCGTCACAGTCACGGACGATTTGCCCAAGGCTCTGCGCAGTGGGAAGAACCGGTCGGCGCGGATCGAGGTCACGCGGACGAGCAGCATGGGCTGGCATGTGCAGTTCAATCAGTCCGGCATCAAGCTCCAGGCGGAGCGGCCCTGTACGCTAACCTTCTGGGCCAGGGCGGAGCAACCGCTCACGATCGCCGCCGAAGTCGGCCAGGCGCATGAACCCTGGAAAAACCTCGGCCTCAACGCGGAGATCAAGCTCACGGAGGAGTGGCAGCCGTTTCGCTTCGTGTTCCTGCCGAACGCGACCGACGACAATGCCCGCGTCGATTTCAGCAACCTCGCTCAGCAGAAGACGACGGTGGGGTTGGCCGGCGTCTCATTCCGGCCCGGCGGCGCTCTTGGTCTCGCCGCCCAGGAACGGCTGGAAGACGGCTCGGTGCCGGTGTTCGCGCGTGCCCGCTTCGGCGAGCGGACGCGCGAGGGTCAGCGCGATTGGTTGCGTTTCCTGTGGGAGACGGAAGATGCGTACTGGCAGGCGATGCAGCGTTTTCTCAAGGACGAAGTGAAAGTCCGCGGCGTGGTCGTCGGCACGATCGTCGGTTGCAGCACGCCGAACCTGATGGCCCGGTTCGATGCCGTGGACACGCACGCCTACTGGCAGCATCCGCACTTTCCACATCGCCAATGGGACGCCGACGACTGGGTTGTCAACAACCGCAGCATGGTCAATGAAGCGGGTGGCGTGCTGCCCGGGTTGGCGCTGCGCCGCGTCCTCGGCAAGCCGCACACCGTAACCGAGTACAATCACGCCGCGCCGAACACCTTTGGCAGCGAAGGTTTGTTGTTGCTGACGGCGTATGGCGCGCTGCAGGACTGGGACGCGCTCTATGCGTTCGCTTATTCGCATAGCGGCGACTGGAACAGCCGGCGGATTTCGGGGTTCTTCGACATTGACCAGCATCCGACCAGAATGGCAACGCTTCCAGCCGCAGCCGCCCTGTTCCTCCGCGGCGACGTGCAGGCGGCGCGGGAGCAGATCGCCGTGGCGTTCGACCGGGAACGCGAGGTGGAGGCCCTGCGCGGCGCCGGACCGTGGGAACTGGTCCATGCAGGTACCATGGGTGTGCCACGCGCCACGGCCCTGCTGCACCGCATTGCCCTGGTCACGGAAGGCGAGAAGCCGCCGGAAAATGCGGCGACCACCACGGTGGCGCTGCCGCGCGACGGGCGCTATGCGTCGGACACGCGCGAACTCCTGTGGGACCTGAGCACGAAGGGACGCGGCGTCGTCACCATCAATACGGCGCGGAGCAAGGGCGTCATCGGCTATGGCGGCGGCAAGCGATTCGACCTTGGCGGCGTTCTCATCGAACCCGGTGCCACGAGACAGGACGGCTGGTCCACCGTGACGGTCACGGCGCTGGCGGGAGACCTTACGCAGGGTCCTGCCCGGCTGCTCGTCACGGCGACCGGCTTGGCGGAGAACACAGGGATGCGGTGGAAGAGTGCCGCCCATGACAGCGTCGGCCGCAACTGGGGCAAGGCGCCGTCACTAGTGGAAGGCATTCCCGTTCGCCTCACGTTCCCCACGCCGCCAGCGCGGCTGCGGGCCTGGGCGCTCGACGAGCACGGCCAGCGGCGCGATGCCCTGTCCGTTGGGGAAAGCGCGGGCAAAGCGGTCCTCGACGTGGGGCCGCGGCAGCGCACGCTGTGGTACGAAATCGAAGTCCAGTAACACGAGCCACGGCGGAGCAGCGATGTTTTCTCGGCTCGATCTGCGCGGTTTCCGTATACTCCTGACCGGCGCCTCCAGCGGCATCGGCAGGGCGCTGGCCCTGCGCCTCGGCGAGCAGGGCGCCCGCCTGGCGCTGGCCAGCCGCGGTCGGGAGAAGCTCGAAGAACTGGCCCGCCAGGTGCGCCAACGCGGCGGCGACGCCATCGTGCAGCCCGCCGACGTCACCGACCCGGCGCAGCGCGCCCGGCTTCTAGAGCAGGCCGTCGCGGCGTTCGGCGGCCTCGACGCCCTCATCAACAACGCTGGCGTCGGCGCCATGGGCTGGTTCGACGAAGCCACGGAAGACCGCCTGCGGCGCGTTTTCGAGGTCAATTTCTTCGCAGTTACCGAGCTGACGCGACTGGCCTTGCCGGAACTGCGCCGGGGCAGGCAACCGATGATCGTCAACGTCTCGTCGGTCCTCGGCCGCCGGGCCATTCCGGGCTGTTCGGAGTATTGCGCGAGCAAGTTCGCCCTGACGGGCTGGTCGGAGAGTCTGCGGGCCGAACTGACGCGGCACGGCATCCACGTCCTGGTCGTGACGCCGGGCGGAATTGAGACGGGATTTCATGATCATTTGATCGAGCAGCGTTTCCTGCTCCGCTGGCAGCAACGGCGCCGCATGTCGGCAGAGCGCTGTGCCCGAATCATCGTGGCGGCCATGCGGCGGCAGCGCAACGAGGTGGTCATCACCGCGGGAGCAACGTTGCTCCTCTGGCTCAATCGTCTGTCACCGCGGCTGACGGATTTCCTCGTCCAACGCTTCATCATGCCCCAGACGAACGACCTGCGTGGCGCTCGGGTAACCTGAGCAGCCGGGCGGCGATCTGTGAGCTTCAAACAAAAGGAGAGCATTCATGCACCGCTGGCGAATGATGATCGCGGCCCTGTGCGGGCTGGGGTGTGGCATTGTCATGGGCTGGCTCGCGGCTCGGCCGCAGCAATTGCCGACAGGCCCCGTTGCGGCAGCGGCCGAACCCGCCGCAGCGCCGGCTGCGCGTCCGCCGATGCCGCCGGACGACGGCAAACTGCGCATCATTTGCTTCGGCGCTCATCCGGATGACTGCGAGCTGCGCGCCGGCGGCGTCGCCGCGCTATGGGCCGCGCGCGGACATCACGTCAAATTCGTGTCTGTCACCAACGGCGACATCGGCCACTGGCGCGAGGCCGGCGGGCCCCTGGCAAAGCGCCGCAAGGCGGAGGTCGAACGCGCCGCGAAGATCCTCGGCATCGCGACCGAGGTCCTGGACATTCACGATGGCGAATTGGTGCCAAACCTGGAGAACCGCCGCGCCATCACCCGGCTTATCCGCGAATGGCAGGCCGACATCGTCATGAGTCATCGTCCCAACGATTACCACCCCGATCATCGTTACGCCGGCGTGTTGGTGCAGGATGCCGCTTACATGGTCGCGGTCCCGTTCTTCTGCCCCGACGTGCCGCCGGTGCGCGGCAACCCGGTCTTCCTCTTCTATCCCGACTCGTTCCAGAAGCCGAACTCCTTCCAGCCGGACCTTGCGGTCTCCATCGACCCAGTGATCGCGCAGAAGCTGGACGCCCTGGACACCCTCGAGTCGCAGTTTTACGAAGGCGGCGCCCTGGGCTCGGCCGACCTCCTCCCCAGCGACCCGGCCAGGCAGCAGGACCGACGCCGTCAGGTTCGCCAGGATCACGCCAGCCGCTTTCAGGCGACGGCGCGGCGTTACCGCGCCAAGTTGGCCGATTGGTACGGCAAGGAGAAGGCCGACAAGATCGAGCATGCGGAGGCCTTCGAGATCTGCGAGTACGGCCGGCGACCGAACAAGGCGGAATTAGCTCGGCTGTTCCCCTTCTTTGGCGACTGACAGAGAGCTTCTGAATGTTTGTATACTATAGGGTGGATCGGGACGCGGCGCGGTCAAAATGTGGGGCTGCGGCGAGCGTATCACTGGGTAGAAGGTCGCGGACGTGGATTCCGAGAATCCGGCACGAGGCGAAACAATATCCTTGACCGGGCTGCGCGGCCCTCCGTATCCTGAAACGAGAAAAGAGGCCGCGCTAGTACACGAACGCACAACGCGGAGGACGAGGCGGCGCCTGGTGCGCTACCCTGCGGCGAGCCGTCAGTGCTTGGGATTCCTGTCCGGCAGGCCGTGGTCCCTCTCAACGTCTTATTCTCGAACATTCTGGGGAGCCCAACATGAAGCGGTTGTTGATAGTCATGGTTGCCTGCGCCGGCCTGGTCGGCGCGACACTCCTCCTGGCTGGCTGCGGGCCGCGCACTGCTGTCGCCAAGGACAAAATGCTCCAACAAATTGACAAGCTGCTCGGCGAGACCGACGTGCAACGCAAGGACGTCGAGCAAGGCATCGACAAGATCAAGAAAGGCATGGACAAGCTGGTGGAAGGCAAGGCCAGGGCCGAGGTCAAGCGGGACCTGCTTGTCGGCCAGGTGAAGGACCTGGACGAAAAGATGAAGGACGCCAAGTCCTCGCTCGCCACGTTGAACGACTACCTGAAGTCCGGTCAGCCGAAGGAGATCGCCGGCAAGACCTACAGCCCCGACGAGTTGAAAAAGCTGGCCGACCGCGTCGTGGCCGCTTACAAGAACCTGGACACTCAGAAGGAAGGCATTGAGAAGGCCAGGAGCATTCTCGATGGTGCGGTGACCAGACTGGACGATCGGCACAAGGAGGGTATCGAACGCCTGGCGGCCCTGGAGTCAAAGCTCAAGGAGATCGACGCCGAGGTTGTGGCCCTCAAGTCACTCAAGGATGCGGCCGAGGCCATGGGCGACGTGGACAAGACCGTCGCCGACAACTTTGCCAGCATTGAGAAGAAGGTCACCGACCTGCAAGTGAACGTCAAGACGCAGCTGAAGGTGGATGAGGAGAAGTGGAAGACCGTCAGTGCCTCGAAGGACATCGACGACGTTGGCAAGGTCGTCGCCGAGACGAAGGGGTCGCAAGACACCCTCAACGAGATTTCGAAAATCCTGGGCAAGTAAGGCCCCGGTCTTCTGGACGATCCAGCGCCGGAGGGAGCGCAGACCTGCTGCCCCCTCCGGCGTTGCCGCCGAGCGGGACCGCATCCTGGCACCAACGTACCGGAACACTTCGAGGTGGACATGATCGAGCCTGATACCACGACAGGACGCCGGCTGAGACGGCTGTGCGCTCATGGGCTGCTCCTGCTCGCGGGCTCGGCCTGGCTCGTCGGCTGCTCGCCGCGACACGCGCCGGCGCCTACCCAGGCCGAGGGCGGTCCGGTCAGCCGGCCGTCGTGGTTCAAGAGCACGACCGGCGAGCAACTCGAGCCGCTGCAGGTAAAGATCAGGGAGTGGGAAACCAAACAGGTTACCACGCGCGACGTGCTCGCCAGGTTGCAGAAGGATAAACAGGAAGTGGTGAACCGGCTCCGTGAAACCGGCGTCAGCTCCAGCAAGGACCTCAAGGACAATCCCAAGGCTCAGCGCTGCGCCCTCGAACTGCACGACATCGCTCAGAAGATTGCCGTTGTCGAGAAGAAGGAACAGGAGTACGACAACGCCATCGACACTGGCAAGGCCAAGCTGCGCAGTTTCGAGCGCGAACTGCTGGTCAAGAAGGTCGGCGTCAGCGAGCAGGAACTGGCCGACCTGCGCACGATCATCCTGAACCTGGACAACAAGCTGACCACCGAGAGCAAGGACGTCGCGGTCGATCTCAAGCTGGACGCCACGGTGGACAAGGAACTGCAAGCGGGGAAGAAGCCCTGAGTCGCACCAGCCGGGACGCCTGACCCCGCGGAGTACCATGAAAACGCGCCACCTGCTCCTCTCCTGTCTCCTGCTGGCGGCCCTGTTTGCCGGCTGCGCCGCGCAACCCGATTCCGGGCCGAAGCTGCACCCCTATGCCGGCAGCGAGACCGCCGTGCGCGAACAGACGGTCGCCCAGCTGCAAGGGGAATGGATCGCTACCGGGGCGGAGATGGAAGAGCGGGCGCTGGAAGATGGCGACGCCCAGACCCTGCACGTCACTTTCTCGGGCAAGAACCAGATCGCGATCGGCGTCCGCGACGAACGCCACACCGGCACCTTCGAGCTGGGCAAGCCGAACGAGATGGACGTTCGCCCGGCCTCCGGCAACAAGTCCGATAAACCGATGTACGGGATCTATGAAGTGCGGGCAGGTAGGCTCAAGGTGTGCTTCAGCCAGCGCGAGCGGCCCGATCGCTTCGAGACTGGCCCGGGCACAGATCGCATCCTCCTTTACTTTACCCGCTCCGGCGGATGATACTGCTCCCCATCGCTTTCACATGGTCGCGCGGGGAACGGCAAGCGAGCACCGAGCAACAGTTCCGGACGCAATAAACCCAAATGGCTCCGCCGCAGGAGATGATCCGCGGGATGAAGCGCCATCTCGTGGTCGCGCTGATAGACGATCTCCGCGGCCAAATCCGGCTCCCCCTCGACCACCGGCTTCGCCAATTCCGCATCGTTTTCCAGGTAAGTCGTTACCTCCCGGGCGCGGCAGCCGTAACGCTGCACGAGATGCCAGGCGGTTGCATCGTCCAGGCCATGCCGCCGGCGGAGGGTCGTTGCCTCGGCCAGGGCGAACTCTGCCCACGACTCGGCCGGCGCCCCGTCGAGTCGGAAGTGCCGCGTGCGGCCGCGGCGGCGGCTGCCCAGCCGCCGCGCCACCTCGTCGGTGATGACCTCTGCCATGTGCCGGTACGTCGTGTACTTGCCGCCAGCCACCGACAACAGTCCGGACGGCGAAGTGAACACCTGAAACTCGCGCGAAAGCGCGGACGGACTGCCCGGCCGCGCCCGGATCAGCGGCCGCAGTCCGGCGAAGACACTGATGACCGCCGCCGGTTGCAGTTCCGGCATGAAGTGGTGGTTGAAGCCCTCCAATAAGTAGGCGATCTCGCCGGAAGTGACGGTCGGCGTCTCGGCCGGTTCATCGGCAATCGTATCCGTTGTGCCGAGAAGCGTTCGCACCTTGCATGAAGCGACGGGCGCTCCGGTCAACCAGGGGATCACGAAGAAGACGCGGCCGTCGGCGGGGTGCAACAGCAAGAACGCGGACCGCAGACCGAGGTCGGGCAAGACGACGTGGACGCCCTTCGTCGGTCGCAGGCGCGGGCCGGAGTCGTCCCCGGCAAGACGGCACACCGCATCCACCCATGGTCCCGCGGCGTTCAAGACGACCCGGCCGCGAATGCGGAAATCCTCTCCGCCGACGTGGTCCACGGCCCGCACGCCTGCGATCAGGCTGTCCTGCCGCTCGAAGGCCACGGCCTCGACGTAATTGGCCACGCAGGCGCCGTGATCGGCAGCGGTGCGCAGGACCGCGATGCACAGGCGGGCATCGTCCATCTGGGCGTCGTGGTACTCGGCACCGCCCAACAACCCCGCACGCCGCAAGGTCGGGAACTCGCGGCCGAGACGGAACCGCTGCAGCGACCGGCTGCGGCGCAGATTGTCTGCGCCGGCGAGCAGGTCGTAGAGCGCCAGCCCCAGGCGCCATTTCCAGGGTGCGACCCGCGCGTTGCGGAAGAAGGGAACGACGAAACGGAGTGGATGGACGAGGTGGGGAGCATTTTCGAGCAGCAGTCGGCGTTCGTGCAGGGCCTCGTAGACGAGCCGAAAGTCGCCCTGCTCCAGGTAGCGAAGGCCGCCGTGGACGAGTTTGGAGGAAGCGCTCGACGTGCCTGAGGCGAAGTCTCCCCTGTCGATCAGGGCCACCCGGAAGCCGCGGAGCACGGCATCGAGGGCGACGCCGGCCCCCGTGATGCCTCCGCCGACAATCACCAGATCGAAGCGTTCGTCCCGCAGCGCGGCAGAGTTGCGTTTCATGCGGTCATTCTATCCCCGGTTGCCAGCCCGCAGCGCCAGCAAGGCAATGGAAAACTCCTGCCGGCGCGGCGGGGCAAGTTGCCACCTTTGTCTCAAGTCCATGCCACCGGCGTTCCGATGCTACCAGAAGCCCCCTGCTAGCGACCGGCCGGTCGGGCAGGTGGGCAAGCGGGGTGGACCGGGGAACTCAGGCATGAGCGATACCCAGGTACTTTTAAGCAAGATCGCGGCGTTGCGACAACGCCTGGAACAGGCTCAGGGACTCGCAGGCGAAGCGGTGGCCGAGTTGGCCGCGGACAGCGAGGCGGGCGCTCTGCGCCGCTTGCGCGGCCTGGAACAGCGCATCGCCACGGGCTACGACGACCACACGCTGCTCGACGGAACCCTGCGGCAGTTAAGCGCTGCACCGGATGCGGCCCACGAAACCCGTGTGCTGCCCACCCGGTTAACCATGCGCGCCCGGCGTATCCTGGAACGAGGCCGACTCTTCCTCGAACAGCTCCGCGCCCTCGCCGAGGACTTCGCGGATGCCTCGCCGTTCACCGATCCGTTGGCCCTCCATTACCGCGAAACCGTGGCGATGGCGGACACAACCCTCCGCACCGTGCAGGCGTTTCCAGACGTCGCCAGCGCCCAGCTGCGCCAGTGCGAGGGTCTGGAGGCGATCCTCGGCGTCATCGAGCAGCGTCTGACGGCACTGGCGGCCGCGGTCGGGCAGCGCCGCCAGGAAGCCGAACGGATTGACAACCTGGCCGATCTCCTCACGACTTTGCACGCCGGACAAGCAGTAGACCTCAAGCAGTTCGTGACACTGGGGGAAACGCTCCTCGAAGAGGCCGACCAGCTGGTCCCGTTGCGCTTTCTCCACGAATCGCCCGAACACCCGGCGCATTTCGTCGCCTGCCACAGTTTGACGGTGGCGCAGGTTATCGCCCGTGTGGCTCGCTACGATCCCGAGTGGCGCGGCCGGCAGCTCGATCCCGTGCTCGCCGGGTTACTGCACGATGTAGGCATGCTCGGCGTTCCCGCCGACGTGCTGCGCCATCCAGGACCGCTGGACGATACACAGCGGCGTCTGGTCGAGGGACACGTGCGCGCTGGCGCCACACTGGTGGCCCGGCTGCTGCCAAGCGGCGCCTGGCTCATCGAGGCGTTGGTCTGCCATCACGAACGGCTGGACGGCACGGGCTATCCGGAGGGACGGCGCGAGTGGCAGATCGGCTCGCTGGCCCGGTTGCTGGCGGTTTGCGATGTGTACGCCGCACTCTGCACACCCCGGCCGCACCGTGCCGCACGGGAGACGCGCACGGCGCTGACCGACACGCTTCTGCTCGCCGAACAGGGAACGCTCGACCGCGTGCATGCAGAACATCTGCTGCAGCTCTCGTTCTACCCGGTTGGGACCATCGTGGAGCTGGCCGACGGCGCGGTGGGTCTGGTCGTGGCGACACCGTCGGGCCGGCGCGAACTGAATGCGCCAGCCCGGCCAGTGCTGGCGCTGCTCACCGATTGCCAGGGACGGCCCCTGCCGGTGCCACGGCACATCGACCTGGCCCTGTGCGAAAGCCGCAGCATTGTCCGCACGCTGTCGCAGGTCGAGCGCCGCGAACTGCTCGGCCGACATCACCCCGAGTTGTAGGGAAATACCTCAGATTACACCCGTTGAGGATGCCCGGTCATGTCCTCCCCTGTCGCTGGATTCTCCGGTCGCCAGGGCCTGTATCTGCTGGCCACTCGTCATCCATGGCCGTGCCTGCTCTTCTTGCTGCCACTGCTCGTGTCCTACGAAGGCGGCGTCATCTGGCTCGGCGGCGCCAACCCGGACGCGCTCCGCAACGGCGCCGACGCCTGGCTACGCTGGGGCCTGGAGGCAACGGGCATCCATCAGCTCTACTGGCCGCCGGTCGTGATCGCGGCGGTCTTCGTCGTCTGGAGCCTGACGCGCCTGAGAGACCGGCCGGCCGATCTGCTTGGCGTCGTGACCGGTATGGGCATCGAGAGCGTTCTGTTCGCGCTGGGGTTGTGGGGCCTGAGCCAGGGCCTGGTGCCGATGCTGTCGCGCCTTGGGTCGATCCTCAGCACGCCGGCGGGTCCGGAGGCCGGCATGGGGCAGGTCATCACCTACGTCGGCGCTGGCATCTATGAAGAAGTGCTGTTCCGGCTGTTGCTGTATACGGTGCTGAGCCGGCTGCTGTTCCTGTTGCAGGCGCCGGCGCTGCTGTCGATTTTCGTCAGCGCGGTGCTGTCGGCTGCCTGCTTTTCGGCCGCGCACCACATCGGGCCGTACGGCGAGCCGTTTGAGAGCACGGTGTTCCTGTTCCGGCTGTTGGCGGGCGTGTATTTCGCCGTGCTGTACCAGATGCGCGGCTTCGGGATCGCCGTGGGGACGCACGCCTGTTACGACGTCCTCGTTGGCGTGGCGATCGGCTGAACCGCTTGCGGCCTGGCGGTTCAATCGCCAGGCCGCAAGCGCCATACTCTTATCCCTTCAACTTCACAAAGCGTTCGTAGTATTCGCCGACCTTCCCTTCCCTGGCGTCGCCGGGATGGATCAGCAGGCCGAAACGCAACTTCAAGTGTTCGCCCTTCGCCATCCTGGCAAGTTCGGGCTTGCCCTTCATTGCCGGAAAGCCCGACTTCTCCCGTCCGAACGGGTTCGCCGCCATGAGACCGTAGCCTCGACTGTGCCAGCAGGACGGATACGCATTTGCTGGATCGGTCAGGATCGCCAGCCCCACCGTTTTGCCGTCGATGGGTCCGGAGTAGTCGCACCACGCCGACGGGTATCCCCAGCAGTTCTTCTCGCCCTTTTTCTCCTCGGCGTTCTCGATGGTGCCGGGCCCCTTCGTCCTCTTCCTGTCCACGATGAGCTCCTCGCGGATGGCGTCGTTGATGCGAACGCCGAACGAGCCTTCCTTCGTATCGCCGAGCGCGATCGGCACCACGCTCGCATACAGATCGATCTCGAACACAAACAGCCGGGCTTCGCCGAGGTCGTGGAAGTGGAGCGTGCGCGTCTCATCAAGGACCTTCCGGCCCTCCGCGGTGCGCCATTCGTTGCGCGTCGTCACCTGGCCGTGCTTGCCCTCCACCTTCGGCCCTTCGACGTGCGTACAGGCAATGGTCCCGTGGCCCTTTTCCTCCGACCAGAAGTCGATTCCAACAGCCTGACGACTCTTCTCCGCGGCCGTCAGTTCCATGCCCTCCGGAATAACGTCTCCGTGGCAGAACCAGGCGGATTTCTGATGGACGTGGTCGGTGCTGCCGCCGGGCGGAGCTTTTTCCATCGGCCAGGAGCGCGTCAGCGTCAGGCCGCCGGGACCGAGGACCGGCCAGAGGTACGGCTTGGCCAGCTTCGCACCGGTGTGGTAGTGGGCCACGACGGTCTTGCCCACGACGAAGTCGATGCCGTCGCCGTTGCTGCGGATGGCGAGGGTCTCCGGCTCGGCGGCGTCGGCCAACGGAGCCAAGCCCAGGCCCACGAACACGGGCAGACTCAGGCTAAACACGAGACGCAATTGCATGAAGAAACCTCCTTCAGTCGGGCAGCGGTTGTCCGCGGGTCTCGGGAGCGAACAGCACAAGCACGGCGCCGGCCAGGAACAGGGTGCCGAGTACCAGGATCGCCCAGGCCAGGGTCAACTGCAACGGGCCGTTCTGGAGCCAGGCAAAGACGAGCAGCGCGAGGCCGGCTCCGATCCGGGCCACGTTGAAACAGAAGCCCGCCCCGGTGCCGCGCAGGCGCGTGGGAAACAGCTCCGGAAAGTAGACGGCATAGCCAGCGTGCATGCCCAGGGTGAAGAAACCGAACACGGGGAGCGCGCACACAAGTGCGGTGAAGTCCTGTTCCAGGAAGAACACCAGGACGACCGCGGCAAACGCACAGAGGTGAAAGAGCAGGAACGCCCCACGCCGGCCGAACCGCTGGCTGAGGGGAGCGAACGAGAGCAGGCCGAGGCCGCCGCCCGTGGTCACGAGGAACATCCCCTGCATCTCGTAGCGCAGGCCCATCTGCACGTGTGCAGGCGCGAGCGGCTGCGACAGGTCGCCCGCTTCATCGCCGACGGCAGCGTTGCGGAGCAGATCCTTGCCCCGAAAATGGGTGCCCCAGAAGGTCGCCAGGCCGATCAGGGCAAGGGCTGTGGCCAACAAGGTACGGCGGCAGAGCGGACCGCTTCGGAAGAGGTCGGTGAAATGGCCGAGTCGCTGCCCCACGTCCGCTGTGGCCATTTTCCGCGCGCGCTGCCAGGATTCCGGTTCCACCATACTGGCGCGGACCCAGAAGACGAGCAGCGCGGGCAGGACGCCAAGCAAGAAACCGTGACGCCAGCCGTTGATGCTGTCCGCGGCCACAACGAACAGGCCGGCCGCAATCGCCAGGTAGGTGCCGAGTACGGAAGATGCATGAAAGATGCCCGAGGCGACGGGACGGGCGCGCGACGGAAACACCTCGGCCACCGCCGCCGCTGCCACGGCCCATTCCCCACCAACGCCCATGCCGACGAGAAAACGCAAGAACGCTAGCTGCCACCAGGTCTGGGCCAGGGCGGTCAACCCGGTGAAGATGGAGTACGTGAGGATGGTGACGGCCATCGTCCAGCGCCGGCCCCAGCGATCGGCGAGCATGCCGAAGAGGATGCCACCCAGGGCGCCGCCGACGAGGAACGCGGCAAGGCCGACGTTGATGAACCATTCATTGTAGCGCTCCAGGCCCGTGCCGACCAGCAATCCCGGCACCGCCTGGTTCATGCACGAGCCGAAGAGCTGGCCCTCGAAGACGTCGAAGATCCAGCCGGCCGAGGCCAGCGCCAGGACCAGCCAGTGGGCGCGCGTCACGTCGCGCCACCAGGGTCCGGTGGCAGGTGGGATCATCATGAATGGCTTCCCGAATCGCTAACCCGCAAGCGCGCCGTCGCCGGCTTGACACCTGGAAGGAGTATAAGCGGTATTGTTGGCGTGGTCCACCAGGCGCTGCCGGCAATACAATGGCCCTGCCCTGGACAACCTGATTCGTGGTTTCAAGCCTAAGGAGTTCGCGCATGCGTAGGCGCCTGTTACCTATCCTGCCCCTGCTCAGCCTGCTTGCCCTCCCGGTCATCCTTCGGGCGGCCGACGACAAGGCCGCCCAGCCGACGCTGGTCGTGCGCATCTCGTCGATCGACAGTCTTCTGGCCGACTTCCGTTACCTGGCCGCCTTGACGGATCACGAGGAAGTTGTCAAACAATTCGAGGGCGTACTCAAGGCCAAGACCGGGCCGAAGGGATTGCAGGGCCTCGACACCTCGAAGCCGTTCGGCCTGTATGGCACGGTCGGTCCGCAGGGGCTGGACAGCACGGCCGTCGCCCTGGTGCCGATCGCCGACGAAAAAGCGTTCCTCGCCCTGCTCCAGAGTCTTAACGTCAAGGCCGAAAAGGGCAAGGACGACCTGTACACGGTCACCATCGAGAACACGCCCGCACCGCCCATCTACTTCCGCTTTGCCAATGGCTACGTCTACGCCACGGCCGCCAACGAGTCCGCCGTGGACAAGGATGCGCTGTTGCCGCCGGACAAGGTCCTCACGGCCAAGGGCGGCACGCTGTCGGTGGTGGTGCGGCTCGATCGCATTCCCGACAACATCAAGCAGCTGGCATTGGGTCAACTCAGCCTGCGCCTGGCTGACCTCCGCGATCGCGAATCTGCCGGCAAGACGGAGGCGCAGAAGAACTTCTCGAAGCAGGTGACCGAGAACCTGGGCGGCTGCCTGAAGTCGTTGCTGCGCGATGGTCAGGCGCTGAGCATGGGTTTCGACGTGGATCGCAAGGCCGGCGCACTGGTGGTCGAGGCGTCACTGGACGGCAAGCCCACCACCGGGTTGTCCGAGAAGATTGGTGATCTGGGCGCGAGCAAAAGCCTGTTCGCCGGTTTGGCGACCAAGGAGTCGGCCGCTCACTGGCTGCTCCACTTCACGCTGCCCGAGGACCTGCGCAAGGTGCTGGGGCCGGTCATCGACGAGAGCATTGCGAAAGGGCTGGAGAAGGAGAACGACAAGAGCAAGCGCGAAAAGGCGGCCGAGTTCCTCAAGGTGCTGGAACCGACGCTCAAGTCCGGCGACCTGGACGCGGCGGCCACCCTGCTGGGGCCGACGGCCGACAAGCATTACACGATCCTGTTCGGCATGAAACTGAAGGATGGCGCGGCGGTCGACAAGGCGGTTCGTGCCGCCGTCAAGGATCTGCCGCCGGGGGACCGCGACCGGATCAAGCTGGACGCGGACAAGGCCGGCGACGTGGCGATCCATCGCCTCGATGCGCAGAAAGACGTCAAGGAAGACGCGCGCAAGGTCCTGGGCGATAACCCCATTTACGTCGCCATCCGCGCCGACGCCCTGCTCGTGACACTCGGCGAGAACGGGTTGAGCGCCCTCAAGGGCGCGGTCGCCTCGCAACCGGGTCCGGCGCCGACGGCCCACTTCGAGGCGTCGCTGAGCCAGTTGGCGCCGCTGATCGCCATCCATCGCAAGGACGACAAGGAAGTCGTCGCCAAGGCCGCGGAGGAAGCGTTTGGCAAGGACAAGGACGGCGACCGCGTTCGTATCACCGTCGAGGGTGGCAAGATCCTGAAAATGCGCTTCGACGCCAGGGCGCTGGTGCTGAAGTTCGGCAGCCTGCTCCACAAGGCGGAAAAGCAGGAAAAGTAAGCGCGGCTGAGAAAAGTCACGTCCCCTTGCCGGCGCTCCGCGGTGCGGTGCGCCGGCAAGGGGACGTCTCTTTTTAGCGTCTCTTAAGTATTCTTTGACGTTCCGCTGAAGTAGAATGTGTCCGTTCCCCCTCGGCCAGGCTAGAATCATTCCCGTTGTGCGCCTGCTGAAACCCCGCCTGGTTGTGACGATAGGATTCCACCCATGCAGCGACCCCGGCCTCGACTCCTTGCCTTGCTCTCGACACTGTTCGTTCTCTCCTCCGCTGTTGCCCTGCACGCGGCCGACGCGCCCGCCGCCGTGCCGAAAGGGGAGGTGATCCGGGCCACTTTCAACAATAGCAAGATCTTCCCCGGCACGGTGCGCGACTACTGGGTCTGCGTTCCCAAGCAATACGACCCCGCCAGGCCGGCCTGCCTGTACGTCAATCAGGACGGCATCCAGTTCAATGCGCCGGCCGTTTTCGACGAACTCATTCACAAGAAGGAAATGCCGGTGGTCATCGGCGTCTTCGTCATGCACGGGCGGGTCATTGCGTCTTCCGACAAGGCGCTGGATCGCTTCAATCGCAGCTACGAATACGACGGCCTCGGCGACAATTACGCTCGTTTTCTTCTGGAAGAACTGCTGCCCGAAGTCGAAAAGAAGACCACGTCGGACGGCCGGCCCATTCGCCTGTCGCCCAACGGAAACGATCGCGGTATTGGCGGGTCCAGCAGCGGCGCGATCTGCGCCTTCACGGCTGCCTGGGAGCGACCGGACGCTTTCCATCGTGTCTTCAGCTCGATTGGCACCTACGTGGGCCTGCGCGGCGGCAATGTCTATCCGACGCTGATCCGCAAATACGAGCCGAGGCCGCTTCGTGTCTTCCTCCAGGATGGCAGTGCCGACCTGAACATCTACGGGGGCGACTGGTGGATGGCCAACCAGGAGATGGAACGCGCCCTCGCGTTTGCCGGCTACGAGGTGAATCACTCCTGGGGCGACGGCGGGCACAGCGGCGCTCATGCCACGAAGATCTTCCCGGACGCGATGCGCTGGTTGTGGAAGGACTGGCCGGCGCCCGTAAAGGCCGGCGGCGGCTCAAGCCAGCTACAGGAGATCCTCGTCCCGGGCGAGGGCTGGCAGCTGGCGGCGGAAGGTTACAAGTTCACCGAAGGAGCGGCCGTCAACGCCAGAGGCGAGGTGTTTTTCAACGACGTGCCCAGCAGCAAGACCTACAAGATCGGTCTCGACGGCAAGGTAAGTCTCTTCCTCGCCGACACCAGGAATGGGGATGGGCAAGCGTTTGGTCCCGATGGCCGGCTCTACTCGGTCGCTGGTGGAGCGCAGCAGATTCGCGCGTACGATACCGACGGCAAGGCCACGGTGATCGCCGAAGGCTTCCGCGGCAATGATGTGGTCGTCCGCCACGACGGCAGCCTCTACGTGACGCACCCCGGCTGGAACGGCACGGAGCCGAGCAAGGTCTGGTATATCAGTCCTCAGGGAGAGAAACGCGTCGTGGATACGGGGCTGAAGTTTTCCAACGGTATCACGCTCTCGCCCGACCAATCGCTCCTATACGTGGACGATTCCCGTAGCCACTGGGTCTACAGCTACCAGATTCAGCCCGACGGTTCCCTCGCGTTCAAGCAGCGCTACGACCATCTGCACGTGCCCGACAGCGCGGACGAGAGCGGCGCCGACGGCATGCGCGTGGACCGCGCTGGCAGGCTCTACGTGGCGACACGGCTAGGTATCCAGGTATGCGACCAGGCGGGCCGGGTGAATTGCATCATGCCGACGCCAAACGGCAAGATCTCGAATCTCTGTTTCGGCGGCGAGAAGTTCGACACGCTGTTCGCCACCTGCGGCGACCGTGTCTTCAAGCGCAAGGTCAAGGTCACAGGGGCGAACGCGTTTCAGACCCCGATCAAGCCCGCGCCGCCGCGGCTGTGACGACCAGGCGCTGCCGCTCAGCGGCCGCGGCGCCGGCGGGACTGGGAAGAGCGCGGTGCCGGACCCCTGGCATTCCTCGGTTCTGACCTGGAAGAATCCGCGTTCCCGCCATGCGCTGACCGCGCCCCTGACGAGGAGTGCTGCCCGCGCGGACGTTGGTCCGGGCCGCCTGCCCGGTCGCGCTGGGCCGCGGCATAATCAAAGTCGGGCAGGGTGACCCGCGGCAGTCTCTGGCCGATCTGTCGTTCGATGAGGGTCAGCGACTTCTCCTCGGCGGGAGAGACGAGCACGAAGGCGTCGCCTTCGGCATCCATCCGGGCGGTACGGCCGATGCGATGGACGTAATCGTCGGGTACGTTCGGCACGTCGAAGCTGATGACGTGCGTGATGTGATCCACGTCGAGCCCGCGCGCCGCGATGTTTGTAGCCACCAGCACCTGAAAGTCCCCGCGCCGAAATCCATCCATGGCCCGGGTCCGTTGTGGTTGCGTGAGGTTGCTGTGTAGCTCGGCAACCGCAAAGCCGTCGGCGGCGATGGTGCGCGCTAGCCGCCGGGCCGACACCTTGGTCCGCGTGAACACCAGCACGGACGGCATTTCCGCGTTCCGCAGCAGGTGGCGCAGGAGGGCCGTCTTGAGATGCTCGGCCACCGGGTAGGCCGCTTGCGTGATACCCACAGCCGGCGCGCTCCGCCGGCCAATTTGGATTGTAAGGGGATTGCGGAGGATTTCCTTGGCCAGCTGGGCGATCACCGGCGGCATGGTCGCGGAGAAGAGCAGCGTCTGCTCCCGGGCCGGCAGTCGGGCAATGATCCTTTTAAGGTCCGGCATGAAGCCCATGTCGAGCATGCGGTCGGCCTCGTCGAGGACGAGGGTGTGCAGATGATCGAAGCGAGCCTGGTTTCTCCGCATGTGATCCAGGAGCCGGCCCGGCGTGGCGATGAGCAATTCAACGCCGGCACGTAGCGCCTTCTCCTGGGGACCCATCGCTGTTCCACCCACGAGGAGGCCGGCCTGCAAGCCCGTGTGGTAAGCGAGGCCCAGGCAGACGTCGTCGATCTGCTGGGCCAGTTCCCGGGTGGGAGTGATGATGAGTGCCCGGGTCGTGTGTCGGGACAAGCCCGCGATATGGTGGAGGATCGGCAAAAGGAAGGCGGCCGTCTTGCCGGTGCCCGTTTGGGCCGTGGCGATCAGATCGCGCCGGGCGAGAATCGCGGGAATGGCCTGGGCCTGAATGGGGGTCGGCTCGACATAACGCATCTCATGAGTGGCCTGCACGAGCTGAGGATGAAGACCGAGCGCCTTGAACGGCATGGCAGACTCCTGGGCCGCCGCGGGGCCGCCCCTAAAAGAACCATTGTATACCGCAATCGGTTTGGGACCAGGAGAATTGCCCGAGCAACTCCAGGGGAAGGTGCGATTCTCAGCGTTTCCGCTTACGCGAAAGGTTGCCGCTCTTCCGCCGCAAACGCAGGTTTTCACCTCCGTGGTAGGTCACCAACAGCGCATGCGCACCGGCGTGCTGCTCGAATAGCTCGCCGATGACCGACTCCTCGTCAGGCCAGGGATAGGCGAAGATCACATCAAAATCAGCCGGGTCAAGTCCCATGTCCTCCAGAGTGCTGCCTGCCTCCGTGGTGAGCCAGGCGAAAGGATGCCCCGTAGCGACGGAGCCCTCGCTCCCCTCGGGAATGAAGCTGCCGCAAATGAACTCGACCGGCAGGTCGAAGTCGTCGGCAAGCTGTTGTGCAGCGTCCACCAGTTCGCGTTCGATCTCAATGCCGTAAACGTCGAAGTCCAGCATCGCGGCCAGGCAGGCTACCACTCCGAAGCCACTTCCCCATTCGCAGAACAGGTTCCCGGCCGCGACATCTCCCGCGGACACAGCGCGCAAGACCGCGTAGGCCCCGACAAAGTCGCTGGGCACGAAGGCAGGTACGTGCTGTTCGCGCTGAAAGCGCTCGATGCGCCGGTCCGCTTCGCTCAAAAAGGCGAGAACGTCGGGGGGAAGTGGGGCGCCTTCGATCGGCACGTTCAGTTCGACCAGGGGCATTTCCTCTGCCTTTTCTCCGATTCCAGCAGGCAAGGACCGATTGCGCTGAGGGGCGCCTCCGACGGGGCGAGACAGGGAAGCGAGCACCACACGCTGTCCACTCACCAGCGTATCGGTCTGCCCGAACCATTGCCATGCGGAATGGCGATCGGGAGATCCTTGCTGTGGGCAGCCGACCGCTATCGCCGGGAACAGGGCTCGAGGACGAAGTAGAGTTGAAACTGGGGCTCCGGCACCTTGCGGCGGTACATCAGCCCCAGGTAGAGGCCGGGAGCGACCTCGCGCACCTCGTCGCGGACGTCTACCCAGACGCGCGAGGTTTCACTGTAATCCATGATGATCGACGGCTTGCCGTCCAGCCAACTCGGGCCGTAGTAAACCCTTGCCTTGATGGCCCGCAAACCGCACCACTGGTTAACGAGCGTCTCCGCCGCGGCATCGAAAATCTTGCCGCGCCAAAGTGCGTTGGTCACCCGGGACCTCACGCTGGCAAGCTTGCTGTCCGGGCAGTATATGGCCCGGCCGCGCGCATAGCCTTCCGGGATCGCTCCAGCCTGGGACTGGCGGTACAGTTGTTCCAGCTGCGGCCAACTCAATCCCACGAGCCGATCGAAGGAAGGAACCAGTTCCTGGGATGGGAGTATGGGAATGCGCTGCGCAGAAGGGTTCGGACTTCTGTTCGGCTCCTGGGCACCGGCCAGGGCCACCGTCAGGAAGCACGCGGCCAGAAAGCCGCATCCGCCCACACCGCGCGCCAATGCGTTTGACACCGTCGCTCCCTCCGTTCCTTGCCCCGCATTCCGGGAGAATCTGGTATGCCGGCTCGACCGGCCGGGTATGCAGGCCTCGGTTCTTGCTGCGGCGGAGGGAACTTCACAGGATTATCGACGCGGTCGGGCGGCGACTTGACGCGCGCACCGGCCCAGGCCCAGGAGATGCTTTCCTTTCCCGGTCGAGCCCTGGTACAACCCGCAATTGCTGGCGCCGACGGCTTCTGATACGTCCAACCGATGCTGTGGTTCGCTCGGCGCCCGGAGCGTTAGCGACGACGGGAATAACGATCCGGTCGCTGACGCTTCCGGCCCCGATCGGACAACCTCACCGGGTGCGAGTACGACGGCCGTGCGGAACGGTGGGCCGCACAATTGCTTGCCGACGGCGCACCGGCATGGGATGATACCCCGTGAAGCGAGGCGGTGACGCTCCAGATTGTGGAGATTCGCCAGGTGCGCGATGGGGCCCGCTGAAAACTCCGCGAGGGGAGGAGCAAGATGGAGAGGTCTGCCATGACGAGACAATGTTTATCCGGGGCTGCTCTCCTGTTCGCGCTGGTCGGCGGGGGAACGGCCGCGGAGCCGGCACCCGATGCGACGGAGATCCACGCAGCGGTTGCAAAGGCCCTGCCGCTGATCCAGAAGGGGAGCGCAGGCCACCTGGCGCAGCGGACCTGTTTCGCCTGTCACAACCAGGCCATCCCGCTTCTGGCCCTGGGCACTGCCCGCTCGCGTGGCTTCCCCGTCGATGAGGCAGAGTTCCAGAAGCACATGCGGTCCATTGCGGACTTTCTCGATAAGAATCGGGAGAATTATCTGAAGGGTCAAGGCCGGGGCGGTCAGGTGGACACGGCTGGCTATGCCCTGTGGACGTTGGAGCTGGGCAGCTGGAAACCGGACAAGACGACCGCCGCGGTGGCCGAGTACCTCCTCCTCCGCGACAAGGACCTGGATCACTGGTGTACGACCTCGAATCGCCCTCCCTCGGAGGCCAGTCCATTCACGGCCACGTACCTTGCCGTCCGCGCTCTGCAAACCTTCGGCACTGTGGAGCAAAAGGAGCGGATCGACAAGCGCCTCCACACCGTCCGGGGTTGGTTGATGAAGGCACAGGCGCAGGACACGGAGGAGCGCGTTTTTCGTTTGTGGACCTGGAAGCGCCTGGGATGCGCGGCGAAGGAGGTCCAGGCAGCGGCGCAGGAATTGATGAAGACCCAGCGTTCAGACGGCAGCTGGTCGCAGCTCGACGCGATGGAGCCCGACGCCTACGCCACGGGCACGGCCCTGGTGGCGCTACACGAAGCGGCCGGTCTGGCCGCGAACGACCCGGTCTATCAGCGCGGCCTGAAATCCTTGCTCACGACTCAGCTGGCAGATGGCTCCTGGCACGTGCATTCCCGCAGCAAGCCGTTCCAGACCTACTTCGACAGCGGCTTCCCGCATGGCAAAGACCAGTTCATTTCGCTAGCCGCAAGCAGCTGGGCGACGACCGCTCTGGAACTGTCCCTGCCACCCGCGAAACGCTAGTGGCCCCAGCCCGGCGTGTCCTGGCCTGCCTGGCCCACCTTGAAAGAACCCCTATGCGGTCGACGCACCGGCGCCCCGGGCTACTTCAAAGTCGGAACAGTTCTCCGGGGTAATGTCGAATTGGAAACCGTTCTGAAACTGGACCTGGCAGCGCCAGGGTTTGGGCGAGGCGGCGGTCTGGCCGGCGAGCGCGCCGGTGCTGAGCATGACAACGCCCGTCATTCCGGGGACGAGGACCAGTTCCGTCTCGTGCCCCTGGTTCGCGGCCAACTCTCGCCTCTGCGCAGCGATATAGCGAACATGGTCCCCCACGCTAAACGGCGCGGGCTTCGTGTTTTGATCCATCGGTTACTCCTTGTCAAATCGGTGAATGGGTGAGAGAAAGAAGGCATCGCCTCCGATTAGGCCATTAACTTCACCGGGAACAGTTTGATCTGCACCGCTACTCCTATCTTGCACCGCCTGTCCGCCAGCGGTGGAGAGTACATGCCACGCGACGGGGGCAGGCTCAACCCGGTAGCTACTCCGACCGTTCCGCTGATGGCAATGTGTGCGGCGGCGCGGGGTGAAGCAAGGGCAGCACGCGAAAAACGGGAAGGTGGCAGGTGGGCAGGGGTGCCCACCTGGGAGAGGCTGTTGTGCCAGGGGGCACAACAGAACCAACAGACGGAAAGGTCGCTGGGCGGGACCGCCAGGAACGTAGGTGCGCCCCCCGGCGCAGAGAACGTCCTGATAGTGGGGGAGGCTGTCACGGCGCGATCCTCGTGGCATTCCAGGCACCGTGGAAACGGGGCGATATGCTCCCGTTCGGCAGCCGTGCCCTCCCCTGCCACGTGCCATCCGCTTTGGCCTCATTCGTATCGAGGAAGAGTGTTCCCTTGCCCAGGTAAGAGCCCCTCCCGGTCAGGCCAGTCGAGAGGATCATCCGGATCTTACCCTCGACGCAGGCATGAACCGTGTGCGTTACCTTGTCCTCGCCTGTGACTACTACCTGCCCATTCTGAAACACGGTCACACCTTGGACCGCGGGCGGGGCCGTGATCTGCCCGTTGTTCACCCGGACGTCAAACCCAGGAAAGCCGCGCGGAAGATTGAGGACGAACACCCGATAGGTGCCGTCGAAGACCCGTACCGGTGGAACATGGCGCGCGGTATGGTGGCAGCCGCTCAGCATCGCCCGGGGTTCGAGTGGTTCCAGGTGGGGATGGAAGCGGCGGCGCGGGTGTTGAGCAGAGGACGGCCGGCGTGAGGACCGGCCAGGGAGCACGGCTCGCAGCTGGGTCAACAGGGAAGAGAGCAGGGCCATGGACAGTGTCTCCCATTAAGGTACCCGGGCTCGACCGGCACCCCCACGGTGAAGGCCCCCCGGCAGGCCCGCGGCTAAACGCATCGCTCAACAGACCTGAACCGAACTTTCCCAGAGGAACGCCCCTGGGAGGCCTCGGTCGGGAGTAGGGAAAGTGAGTCTATCTACGCGAAAAAGCCATTGCAACGCCTTTCCCCAAATAAGCGCCGCCGGTCTCCGCCCCAACGTAGCCTGAGCCCCGCACACAGGACGCTGTTGGTGCGCTCCCGGCATCTGTGCGCAACCGTGGGAGGCGTTGCGCCCGAATACAGGCATGCCTGGAAGGTGGCCCCGGCATGTCCATAATTGGCATCATGACGCTAGAACTGGGGCCGGATGACCTGTCCTAGGGCTGGACGGGGCAAGAATTGGCCGAATTGGGAGAGCCGGCCACGACCGTCGCCGCCGTCCCGGCAGCGCTGGCCACCAGGGGAACCGATGACGAATCAACCACCTCGGAGCCTGCGTTTCTGTGAAAGCTTTCTCCGAGGCTTTCCCCCGGAATTGATATGCCGTGCGATTCGGTGCGAACGGTTGAGATGAGCGGCAGCAGGAGCGCTCCGGGGGACGCATGCAGCAACCCGCAGGAAACGCAGCACTTGCGAGCGGTTGAGAGCGATTGCGGCGGGATGAGTGAAGTACGCCCGGCAGGATTTGAAGCTGCGACCCTCGGTTTAGGAAACCGCTTGCCTACATAAAGCCGCCATTTGCTTGCGTTCTTAACCTACTAAATTTCAAAGACTTGCGCCGTTTTCTTTTGGATAACGTGAGCCTTACACGACTGGATACCCTTCGTGGATACCTTTTCTTGGCATTGCCGAGAGTACCCCCGGCAGGAATCGAACCTGCGACCTTGGCTTTAGGAAAGCCCTGCTCTATCCCCTGAGCTACGGGGGCGTGGTGGTGATTGTACTCAACGTGGCCTGAACGAACCGCCAATGTATTCTAGCTGCTGCCGCTCTCCAAGGCCATTGCTCGTGTCGCCTGCGCCCGGCCTCCTGGTGATTCGACTTGCCGATCATGTAGCCCGTGGTCATTCTTCGCCTCCGAGCTTCATCCGCTAGTTCTACTGTAACCGTTTTTCCAATTCACGCCCGCGCGGCGGCGGGAA
>JRHI01000314.1_pt1 | contig 54940 bp, 40 predicted proteins | sample 215371 | NCBI WGS metagenome assembly JRHI01 (sample SAMN02929681, study PRJNA255918) | sediment metagenome | biome: cave system; feature: Ice Cave; material: Sediment; isolation source: sediment from deep within a dark volcanic ice cave with no known source of... ...
ACTTGTGCATCGGCCTTTGCGGTTTCCTGGCGCGGCAGACCAGCGGCGTCTACCAGGTGGACGGCCAGGGCTTCTTCGCCGCCGACGGCACGCTGCTCATCCCCGAGTGACGGATTCGCCGGGGACCCACTCCACCGGCCCGTCTTCTGGTATAATGCGGCGCATGAACGCCGCGGAGAAATACCTTCGACCCGACGTCATCCGCCAGGTGGCCCGGCTCGATCTGCGCGCCAAGTTCATCGTCGAAGGTTTCCTTGCCGGCCTGCACGCCAGCCCCTTCCACGGCTTCTCGGTCGAGTTCAGCGAACATCGCAAGTACGTCGCCGGCGACGACCTCAAGGACCTCGACTGGAACATCTACGCCAAGACAGACAAGTATTATCTCAAAAAGTTCGAGGCCGAGACGAACGTCACCGGCTACCTGGCCATGGACCTGAGCGCGTCCATGGCCTACACGTATCAGCAGGAACTCACGAAGTTCGACTACGCCATTTGCCTGGCGGCGGCCCTCGGCTACCTGATGATCCATCAGCAGGACCCGGTCGGCCTGGTGACGTTTGACACGCAGGTCCGTACTTCGTTACCGCCGCGCAGCAAGCGGACGCAGCTCGGCACTATCCTGTCGGTGCTGGCCAACTTGAAGCCGGCGGGCACGACCGACGTGGCCGCCTGCCTGCACCAACTCGCGGCGATGATCCGCACGAAGGGACTGGTCCTGCTCTTCAGCGACCTGCTGACCGAACCCGCTCCGGTGCTGGAGAGCCTGCACCATCTGCGCCACCGTGGCAACGAGGTCATCGTCTTTCACATTCTCGACGAGGCGGAGGTTCAGTTCCCGTTCGATGGCGTCATCGAGTTCGAGGACGTGGAGATACACGATCGCTTGACCATTGACGCGCGGGGGATGCGCCGCGACTACCTCCAGGCGGTCGGCGACTTTCGGGAGTTCTATCGAAGTGAATGCGCCAAGGCGAACATCGACTATGTGCCGATGGACACCAGCATCAGCTTCGACAAGGCGCTCATGGAGTACCTGGTGCAACGGAAGAAACGGTTTTAGTCCTTGGTCCTTGGTCCTTGGTCCTTGGTAACAAACTCCCTCCTGTCACCAGGGATGAAGAACGAAAGACGAAGGACGAAGGACACTGCATGACCTTCGTCCATCCTTTGCTCCTGGGCGGTCTGGTGCTGATCGGCATTCCGGTGCTGATCCACCTCATCATGCAGCAGAAACCGAAGCGCCTGCTCTTTCCGGCATTTCGCTTCCTCAAGCAGCGTTACCGGACGAATCAAAGTAAACTGCGCCTGCGCCATCTCCTTCTGCTGGCCCTGCGCATGCTTCTCATCGCCGCTCTCTGCCTGGCTCTATCCCGCCCGAAGCTGTACAGCGAACGCCTGAATCTAAGCAGCGACCGTCCCGTGACCGTGGCGCTCCTCTTCGATACCAGTTACAGCATGGAGTACCGCGTCGCCGAGCGCAGCCGGCTCGACGAGGCCAGGCGGCGCGCCGGCGAGGTGCTCGATCAGCTGCCCGAGGGGAGCCGGGTCGTCGTGCTCGATAGCGCCGAGGTCGGCGGCGAATGGCAGACGTCCATGGCCCGGGCGCGGGAGCAAATCGCCCATTTGCAGCTCCGGCACGCCAACGCGCCGGTCACCCGCCAACTCGCCCAGGCCTATCGTCTCTTGGACAACTTCGGCGAGGAACAGGGCAGCGACAACGAGCCGCCGCCGCGCTTCCTCTACGTTTTCTCCGACCGCACGCCCGAATCGTGGAACGCTGCCGACGTCAAAGCCCTGCCCCAAGCCCCGTCAGCAGGTATTCATGCGGTGTTCGTAGACGTCGGCGTGGATCATCCCGCTGACCTGGCCATCACGAACGTGGAATTGCCAAAACAACTCCTCGGTCTGGAAGACCGGCTGGACGTTCAGGTCACGGTCCAGGCCACCGGCACCGACGCGGACACGTTCCTTACCTGCGCCGTCGACGGCGAGACGCCGGGCGAACAGAAGCCGCTGCGGTTGTCGACGGGGCAGACCCGCAAGGTGTCCTTCGAGCGTCCGCTCGACGGCCTGAAGCCCGGAACGCACCGCGTCGAGGTCCGCCTGGGCGCGAATGATTCGCTCCCTTTCAACGACACTCGTTTTGCGACTTTCGAGGTCCGCGGCGGCCGAAAGGTGTTGGCCCTGGCCGACGATCCGCACGACGCCCGGGCGTGGGAGCTGGCCCTGGGCGCCCATCACGACTTCCGGTGCGACAGGCTGAAGGTGGGGGAGGCGACGAAACGGGACCCGAAGAAGTTGCTGGCCGAGTACAAGGCTATCTGCCTCATCGACGTGAAGGAGCCGACGCGCGATCTCTGGGCACTGCTCGAGGTGTACGTACAGAAGGGCGGCGGCCTGGCCGTCGTACCCGGCGGCGACGAATTAATCCTGAAAGCGTATGACGACGATGCGGCGCAGCGGCTCCTACCAGGACGCCTGAAGCAACTGCTGGCGGTCGAGGGGGGGCCGGGCGTGTCCTGGAGCGAGGACGATCCGCCGCACCTGTTCCTGGTCCCATTCCGCGAATGGCGGCGGACAGCTTCCGTCGATTTCTACACGCCGCAACTGTTGCCGCGCGTCTTCCACTACTGGGAGGTTCCCCGCCCCGAAGTCGGCACGATCGTCACCTATGCGGATGAGAAGAAGCGTCCAGCGCTGCTCGAGCGTTTCGTTGGCCTCGGCCGGGTCCTGCTTTTCACCACCGGCTTCGACGCTCGCAAGAATCCAAATAGCGGTCCGTTTTGGAATAATTATCTGGAGGGGTCCTTCTTCGTCGTTGTCATCAATGAAACGATGGCATACCTGGCGGGGGACACGGCCAGGCCGAACTTCAATTACCTCGCCGGCCAGGCCGTGCCGGTGCCCCTGCCCGCCGAACCGCGCTTTCCCCTGTACACCTTTGAAGGCGCCGGTGTGACCGGCAGCGTGCCGCGAAGCGAGGAGCAGAAACAATTGCAGATCACGCAGGCTGTCACGCCGGGCAACTACACTGTCCATGACGGCAATCACCAGGTCGTCGCCGGCTTCAGCGTCAACGTCCGGCCCGAGGAGAGCCAGCTCGGCCGTGATCCCGAACTGGTCACGCAGATCGAGACCGTGCTCGGACCCGACAGCGTCCTGCCGCTCGGCCACACGACCAGCCTGCACGAAGCGCTCCAGAAACATTGGCGACAGCCGGTCGAGCTGCTGCCATGGCTGATGATTGGCTTGCTCCTCTTGCTGGCCCTCGAAAGCCTCCTGGGAAACCGGTTCTATCGACGTCCGAAGGAGGAGGCATGACCGGCTCGGGCAACCCGCTGACGCTCGTGACCGACCCGGTGTGGCCGTGGTCGGTCCCCTACGTCGGTCTGCTGCCACTCGTTTTCGCGGCACTGGTTCTGGCCGGGCTGACGCTCTGGGCCTACCTCGGCGTTCCCGAGGCGACCCGCCGTCGCGTCATCCTCCTGCTCGCGCTGCGCCTCGCTGCCCTCGTCCTGGCGTTCCTGATCCTGCTGCGGCCCTCACTGGCTTACCGCGACGACTTGCGGGTTCCCTCCATCCTGCTCATCGTCGTCGATCATTCCGAAAGTATGACAATTCAGGATGAGGTCAATGGTCAATCTCGTTGGCAGGCTCTGCTGGACGCACTGCGCAAGAACCAATCCCTCCTGCAAAAGCTTCGGGAGGAGAACAACGTCAACATCGTCTTCTCCCGTTTCGCTGGCGAGGTGGACGACTTCGACCCGGAAGGCAAGGCCGATGGCCCGCGCACGGACTTCGGCGAGATGCTACACACGCTCTACGACCGGCATCGGGCGGAGCAGCACCTGCGCGGTCTTCTCATCCTTAGCGACGGCGCCGACAATGGCACGCGCTACCAACCGCTGCCCCTCGCCGCCCAGTTCCGGAGTCTTCCCTGCCCCATCAGCACGGTCGCAATCGGCAAGCCGACGACCAGCGACAAACAGAGCGATGTCGCCGTGGTCGCTATCAATCCGGAACCCTCGCCGGTGCCGGTCAAGGGCGAGGTGACCGTCAAGGCCACGATCGACGCTCCCGGCTTCGAGAATTTCAAGGTCCGCGTCGAGGTGCTTTTCGACGACAAGCCAGTGGCGGTCCAGGACGAGATGCTGTTGTTGACAACCGGCAACGAGGTGAAGGTGAAGTGTACCGCCCCTTCGACACCAGGTGAGATCAAGGTGACTCTGCGCGTGGTGCCGTTGCCGGGCGAGATTAGCGTCGCCAACAACGAGATGAGCACGTACCTGACGATAACGAAGGAAGGCATCAGCGTGCTGCTCGTAGACAAGGAGCGCTATCCGGAGCCGCAAATGCTCTGCGATGCGCTGCGGCAAGACCCACGCATCCGGCTGTACACGGCCTGGCTGCGCGGCAAGGAAGGCTTGACTCCCGGCCAGGTGGACCTGTTCCAGTTCAGCCGGCAGCATTACGACGTCATCATCCTTGGCGACGTGACCGCCGACCGCCTATCGGCGGGGAGTCCCGACGCGCTGCATGACCTTTTCCAGCTCGTCAACGACAAGGGGACCGGCTTGCTCATGATGGGTGGTTTGGAGAGCTTCGGCCCGAGCTGGCGCGGTACACCGGTCGAGAAGCTGCTCCCGGTGAAACTCGAGGGTGCGGAGCAGCAGGCGGACGGTCCGGCGCGGATGGTGCCGACCGAGGCGGGCCTGCGTCACTTCATCCTGCGTCTCGCGGATGATCCGAAGGAGAACGCGGCGATCTGGGGCCGATTGGCGGACCTGAACGGTCGGTCCCGGCTGGGCGAACCGAAGGCCGGCGCGACCATCCTGGCCCGCGTCGGCGACAAGGAGAGGGGCGACCCGCTGCTGGTAGTGCAGAATTACGGCGTGGGCCGGACCATGGCATTCGGCGGCGACACCACCCATCGCTGGATACGCGAACGCGACAGTTACCAGGCGCACGCGCGTTTCTGGAAGCAGCTCGTCCTCTGGCTGGCGAAGCAGGAGGAGGCGGAGGGAAACGTCTGGGTGAAGCCGGACATACGCCGCCTGGCGGCGGGAAGCAAGCTCGGCTTCAGCCTGGGCCTGCGCAGCAAGACCGGCGTGGACCTGAAGGACGGCCAGTTCGAGGTGCGCGTACTGGGGCCGCAGGAGGTCAAGACGCCCGTGCCGACAGCCCGTGAGAGCGGCGAGGAACGCGGCACCTTCTGGAAAACCGACGTTCCCGGCGAATATCGCGTGCTGGTAACGGGAAAGGGAAAAGATGCCGACGGCCGGGAGATCAGCGGCGAGGCAACGGCCCGGTTTCTCGTTTACCAGGACGATGCCGAGATGGCCCGGCGGGCAGCGGATCACGAGTTCCTCAAGAAACTGGCGGCCACGGGCGGCGGCGAATTTCTGCGTCCCGAGGACCTGCCGGGCTTCCTGCGGAAACTCCAGGCTCAGCCCGTGCTGGAGAATCGACCGAAAACGAACGTCTGGCCCGACTGGCAGCGGAACACGCTCTCGGGATTTGTGGTTAGCGTTTTCCTGATGTTCGTGACGTTGCTCGGGCTGGAATGGTTCCTGCGCCGTCGCTGGGGATTGGTGTGAGCAGTGAGCCGGTTGCGGCCAGGTAGGGAGAGGAATTCATCCATGACCGCGCCACAATGCACGTTCGGCGACCGTTTCGTCCTCGTTCAGGGTGACATCACCCAGCAGCGCGTCGATGCCATCGTCAACGCCGCCAACAGCTCGCTCCTGGGCGGTGGCGGCGTGGACGGCGCCATCCACGCGGCCGCGGGTCCCGAGTTGGTCGAGGAGTGCGCGACACTCGGCGGCTGTCCCACGGGCGAGGCAAAGATGACCAAAGGCTACCGGCTGCCCGCGCGCCACGTCATCCACACGGTCGGCCCTGTCTGGCACGGCGGCATGCGCAACGAAGACGAGATGCTGACCCGCTGCTATCGCAACAGTCTAGCCCTGGCCGAACAACATGGCCTGCGCACCCTCGCCTTCCCCTCGATCAGTACCGGCATCTTCGGCTTCCCGGTCGAACGCGCCGCGCGCATCGTCGTTGCCGAAGTCCGGCGGTTCCTCGAAAGAAACGACACGTTGGAGAAAATCGTAGTTGTTTGCTTCGACCGCCACACATACGATTGCTACCAAAACGCCCTGGCGGAAAGCGAACAAGGAGAGACTGATGAACGCCGTTGAACGCCGGTCCTTGTGGAGAATGGTCTTGCGCTTACTGGTTTGTATAGGTCTGCTGCTGGCAACGCCGGTGCTGTGGGCCGCCGAGGGAAACGGTGCGACTTTCCGGGCCGGCGTGGCGTCGCGCGTCATCACGCCCCCGGAGCCGATGTGGCTGGCCGGCTACGGCAACCGCAATCATCCCGCCGAGGGCAGCATCCACGACCTGCACGTCAAGGCGGTGGCCCTGGAAGACATGGCCGGCGCTAAACTGGTGCTGCTGACGAGCGATCTTGTCGGCTTGCCGCGCGATCTCACCGAGGCGGTGGCCGCCGGGGTTCAGAAGCGTACGGGCCTGGCGCGCGAAAGAGTGCTTTTCACCTGCTCGCACACGCACTGCGGCCCTGTCCTGCGTGGTTCTCTTGCCGATATGTACGACATGCCAGCGACGGAGGCGGAGAAGATTAGCCCATACACCGATCGGCTGCGCGGCTGGATGATTGAGGCGATGGTCGCGGCGGTCCACGACTTGCAGCCCGCGCGGTTGGCCATTGGCAAGGGGACGGCTCGTTTCGCCGTCAATCGCCGCAAACCGACGCCGCAGGGCATCATCAATGATTACAACCCGCAAGGGCCGGTCGATCATGACGTGCCAGTGCTGCGCGTCGAGACACCGGAGGGGAAACTGCGGGCGGTGGTGTTCGGCTACGCCTGTCACAACACAACCATGCAGTTCTACCAGTGGTGCGGCGATTACGCGGGCTTTGCCCAGGGCTATCTGGAGGAGAAGCATCCCGAAGCGCTGGCATTGTTCTGGATCGGCTGCGGCGCCGATGCCAACCCGCTGCCGCGGAGCAAGCTGGAACTGTGTCAGAAGTATGGCCGGGAATTGGCCGACGCCGTGGAAGGAGTGCTGGCGGGGAACATGACGCCGGTGCAAGGCGCCTGTGCGGCGCGCTATACGACGGTGGCGCTGCCGCTGGACAAGCTGCCGGGGCGCCAGCAGTTCACCGCCGATTTGCTGAGCAAGCAGCTTGCCGTGCGGCGACGCGCCGCGCACATGCTCAAGGTGCTCGACAGTGGCGGTAAAATCGACGATCACTATCGGTATTACCCGGTACAGGTGTGGCGGCTGGGCAGTGAACTGCTCTGGGTGGCGCTGGGCGGCGAGGTCGTGGTCGATTATGACTTGCGGCTGAAAAAGGAACTGGGCGACAAGCCGGCGTTGTGGATCACTGGGTATGCAAACGACGTGATGGCGTACATCCCCTCCGTGCGCGTGCTGAAGGAAGGCGGATACGAGGCGGATTCGTCAATGATCTATTACGGCATGCCGACGAAGTGGGCGCCGGCGATCGAGGACAAGATCGTTGGGACAGTGCAGAAGTTGGTCAAGGAAGTGAAGGGGAACTAAAGCCATTCGGCGGCTTCTTGGGCCCTGCCAAACCACGAACGGCTAGGTTGCCTCTTCAATCCACCCGCCGCCCAGGACGCGCGACCCCTCGTAAAACACCACCGCTTGACCCGGCGTCACCGCACTTTGCGGCTCCGCAAACTTCACCAGTGCCCCCTGGTCTGCCAGTGCCGTCACGGTCGCCGGCGCCGCCGGGTGCCGATACCGAATCTTCGCGGCGCACCGCAGCGCCTGCGTCGGTGGCTCCTCCAGCAGCCAATTCACCGCCGACGCACGCAGTCCGCCCGCCTGCAACTCCGCGCGGTCGCCGACCACCACGGCCCGTTCCTCCGGCACGATCCGTAGCACATAGCGTCGCTCCCCCGCCGCAAAGCCAAGGCCCTTCCGCTGACCAATGGTGAAATTCTCGATGCCCGGATGCTCCGCCAGCACGTTGCCTTCGGTATCGACGATGCTGCCCGCCGTCGCCGCTTCCGGACGGCGGCGGCGGATCAGCGAACCGTGGTCGCCGTCCGGCACGAAGCAGATTTCGACGCTGTCGGGCTTGTCGTGAACGCCCAGTCCTGCCCCCCGCGCGATGGCCCGCACCTCTTCCTTGCGCATCCCCCCAATCGGGAACAACAGGCGCGGCAGGAGTTTTTTGCGCAATCCGTACAGCACATACGACTGGTCCTTGTCCGGATCGGCGGCACGGTGCAGTTCCTCTCGCCCGTCGCGGCTGAGCCGCTGCACGTAGTGGCCGGTGGCGATCCAGTCCGCCTCGAGCTGCTTGCCGTAAGACCACAGCTTGCCGAACTTCAGCCAGTTGTTGCAGACGACGCAGGGGTTCGGCGTGCGGCCAGCCAGGTATTCGTCGGCGAAATAGTCGATGATACGGTCGAAGTCGCGCTCGAAATCCAGAGCATAAAACGGTATGTCGAGCCGGTCGGCCACGCGGCGGGCATCACCAGCATCAACGGCGCTGCAGCAGCCCTTTTTATGCGACCGTCCCTCGTCTTCGGCACCATGGGCACCTGTGCGCATGAACAGGCCGATGACCTCGTAACCATCCTGCTTGAGCAGGTAGGCGGCCACCGAACTATCTACTCCACCACTCATGGCCAGAACGACACGACCTGCCATGTCTACATTCCCTCGCCATTTTCTTTCATCCGCGAGCCCTGGTTTGTCGTCTTATTACTATACGGGTGGTGACGCGCGGTCACAATCACGGTGCACGCAGCTGAGTTCGGTTGGGTGCGCCGCTCCCGAAACCGTGCCGCTCGGGCAGTGGGAAAACAGGGACAAGGACACAGGAAATACAAACCCGTTGACATCCACGCATATTGCTGCTTTGCTTCATAAGGCGTGCCTGGCGCTGCCGGCGCTTGGCGCGAACGGACAGTAAAGCACACCCCCAGGCAATCACGTCGGAAGGAACAGGAATACCCATGCGCCACTGGCTTCGTCGTTTGTTCAAGACAACTCGTTCCGCGGAACGCGGTCGCCTATCCTGCCGGCTCCAGGTCGAAATGCTGGAGGATCGCCGGGTGCCCGCCGCGCCGGTGCTCGACCCCATCGGCGTCTCGTTGAACGTTCCCGTCGCCAAGTCGCTGCTGGTGCCCATCAGCGGGACCGACCCGGCGGGTGGCGCCGTCACGTACACCGTCACCAGCAGCAATCCAAATGTCACCGTCACCCAACCGCATACCGGGAACACCTTCCTCCAGCTGACGGTGGGCGGTTTCGGTGCCATGGAGTTCGAACTGTTCAACGACCTGACGCCAAGGACCGTCGCCCTCATCAGCGGCATGGTCAAGAGCGAGTTCTACAACGGGCTAACTTTCCATCGCGTCGTGCAGAACTTCGCCATCCAGGGCGGCGACCCGGCCGGCAACGGCACCGGCGGCCCCGGCTTCCAGTTCGACGACGAATTCAACCCCAACGCCATTTTCAGCGGCAATGGCCAGCTCGCGCTGGCGAATTCGGGCAAGGACACCAACGGCTCGCAGTTCTTCATCACCGATGGCCCGCAGCGCTTCCTCGACTTCAACCACACGATCTTCGGCCAACTCGTGCGCGGCTTCGACGTGCTCAAGCAAATCGAGCATGTGCCGGTCACTCGGCAGAATCCCGCCGACCCCCAGTCGGAGCTGAGCAAGCCGATCTTCCCCGTGGTCATAACCAGCGCCCAGATCGTCCAGGACACGACCGACGCCGTCTTCCTCCTGCAGAGCACGGGCAGCACCCCGGATACCACAACTCTGACCGTGACTGCCACGTCGTCCACCGGTGGTACCACCACGGAAACGCTACAGGCCCAGATCGTGGCAGACACCAGCGCACCGAGCACCCCGGTCAACGATCCGCCCATCCTTGGTCCGGTGACCGATCAGGTCTCCACCACAAGTACTCCGATCACCTTCCACCTGACCCGCAGCGACCTGGAGAACGACGCTGCCGATTTCAAGGCGGTCCTGGTCAACGCGGGTGATTCGAGCAAGGTCAGCATTCAGGTCACCCCGAACGCCAACAACACCGCGGCCGACGTGACCGTCACGCCGCTGGGCGGCTTCACGGGTGGAGTCAACATCACGGTGGGGGTCAAAGAGAAGGGGGCGACCAGCCGCGGCAGCATTTCGCCATCGGCAGGGAATCCCAACCCCGACGTGTTCGACGACCAGACGATTACCGTGGCTTTCGGCGACCAGCCGCTGACAAACTCAACGGGATCGTCGGTGCAGGCGACCGAGGGTGTCGCCGCCCCTGGCGCGATCCTTGCCACGTTCACCGATGGCGATACCACTGCGGTGCCGGGTGACTTCAGCGTGAGCATTAACTGGGGCGATGGCACGCCGCTCGATTCAACCTCCGGCCAGGTCGCCGGTAGCAATGGCCAGTTCACCGTCACCGGCAACCATACCTACAAGGAAGCCGGCGTCTTCCCCATCCACGTCGTCGTCAAAGACGTCCACCATCCGGCATCCGGAAATGACAACGGCGGGGCCACGGTCACGGTCGACACCACGGCCGCTGTCGCGGATGCATCGATCCCCGCGACTGCGGTTGGCCCCATCTCGGGCACGAACGGGACGCCCCTCGTTAACGTGCCGGTGGCTACCTTCACCGACATCGATCCCAACGGCAAGCTTTCGGACTATTCGGCCACGATCGATTGGGGCGATGGTTCGACGTCCCCGGGCACCATCCAGAGGTTGAGCAACGGCACCTTCCAGGTCGTGGGCAATCACACCTACACCGTGGACGGTTCTCGCACGTTGAGCGTGACAGTGATCGATAAGAACACGGCCGGCGACGCCGCGCCTGCCACTTCCAGGGTCTCGACGACGGTGACGCTCGCGAATCGGCGGGAGCAGTTCATCCGTACCGCATTTCATGATCTGACCGGTCAGGACATTCCGCGGGCGCGCCTGGACGCCTTTTTGGAGCAGATGGACCACGGCGCTTCCCGGGCCAAGATCGTCAAGGAGATTCAGAAACTGCCGGCCCACCAGATCTTCCAGATCCAGCAGACGTATCAGGCGGTGCTCCACCGACACGCAACGGCCCGGGAAGTGCGGGCGGCCCGTTTGCTTCTCGCCAGCCATCACACGATCGAAAGGTTGCGTTTGGACCTGCTCGGCTCGCACCCGTACTTCTTACTCCGCGGAGGCGGCACGATTTCCGGTTACCTGAGCGCTCTTGCTCAGGACATCTTCCACCACCCTCTCGACTTCTTGCGGCTCAGCGAGTTCACGTCGCAGCTCAATAGCGGAACTGTGGCGTTGATTCAGGTCGCGGCGCAGATGCTCCAACAAGTGGACGCCAAGCAGGCGGAAGTACAGAGCTTATACCTGGAGTTCTTGCACCGTGGCGTCACCGTGGCCGAGCAGAACGCTCAGGTGCGCCGGCTGCAAAACGGCGTTCCTCTCGACACCATCATCCGCGAGCTAGTATCGTCGCCGGAGTATCTCAACAAGAGGTTCTAACCATCGAACCGCGGGACCGGGCAGGGACAAGAAGCCCTTGCTGGTGCTGCGGGCTGGTAACCCTGGAAATGCCAACAAGCCCGGCAAGACCTCTCGTCCTGCCGGGCTGCATCGCTTATTCGCTTCAGATCAACCGTTGGGCTTCGGCTGGCCGGCGGCTGGCGGCATTGGCATCGGCGGAGCGACCGCTGGAGCGGGTGGGACGGCCGGGGCCGGTTGTGGTGCTGGTGGTGCAGGGGGTTGTCCGCCACCCAACGGATTGGCCGGCTGGGCTGCGCTGCCTGCCTGGCGCTGTGGAGGCACCGTCGGTTTGGCGGCCGGGTACTTGCTGTAGTCGAGATACAGGAGCAGGGTGCCAGCCAACATCGCCAGCAGCGAAAGCACAAGCAGCCCTGTGTAGACGTCATTCCGCGGCTTGGCGGCAGGCGGGGTCACGGTTCGGCGGCCACGAGTTGCAGGCATGGGGGAGTTCCTCGCTTCGCTAGGAGATAGCCCGTCGAATCAGCTGCCCAGGATTTTGCTCGCCACACGGTCGCCTTGCTGGATCTGCCCAAGCGGCCGCGAAACCGGCTGTGCCACCGCCTCGTGCGGCGTCACCGACAGAATGCGCACCGTGCCCAGGTATTTCGCCGGACTCAGGCGAAAGACCTCCATCGTGTTCCCCTTGGTCAGACCCGCATCGCTGCCGATCGACAACGTCAGGAGCCCGGAAGCATCGGTCTTGGTGACCTGCCCCTCGACGTTTTCCGCCGGCGGGTTCCTCGCGGTCAAGCTGGTGCCCAGGCTGCCGCCGCTGGTCTTGGCCTTGACCAGTTCCTTGCTCATCTCCTCCAGCTTGTTGACCAGGTTGCCGTTCCGATCCTTGAGGCTCTTGGACTCGATCTCGGCGCCGACGGCCCGGTCGCGTAACTGGTTGTTTTGCGTTAGGAGTTCCTTGATGCGATCGGTGTTCGCCTGCTCCTTTGTGATGAGGCGCTTGACCTCTTCATCGCGGCGCTGGGTGTCGGTGACCGCGCCGGTGACGTTGGCGTCGCCCTTGGTGACCTGGTCCTTCACGGCGGCTAGCTGCATCTGCAGGTTGTTGATGGTGGTCACATCAGCGACAACCTTTTTCGCCTGTTCGTCCCGCTCGGCTTGCGCCTTCTTGACCTCCTCGGCGGACTTGTTGACGGCATCGTCCCGTTCCTGCCGGTAAGTCTCGCGCTGGTGCTCGGCCACATCGTACCGCTGGGCGAGCTTGTTGTACTCGGTCACCCAGTTGGTACGAGTCACGTGGAACATGACGTGCAGCGCGACCTGCGCCAGGGCAAGTACGAGCACGACGAAGGTCAGAATCTTGCCCAGAATGGTCATGATCGATCGTCCCCCTTGCGGCGCGGCGGCGGATCTCGACGTGCCGCCGCCACCGAGAATTCCTTAGTGAACGCTGCCGCGTTTGCAGGCCTCCCCCGAGCCATAGCGGGGCGGGATTATGCCCAGGGCTCGGGTCGCTGTCAACCACAATTGGCGGCTAGCGGGACGAAGCCACGCCGACTCGCCCCAACTCCTTGATCCGCACCTCCAGCGCATTCTGCCTCTTCAGCAGCAGCTCGCCTTCCACCAGGCTGTTTACCAGCAACGGCTTCAGGTAATCCTGCTCGGCCACGATCCGGCGGCGTTTCTCGTCTTCCTGGTCGATCCGCTGGCGTAAACTGCCCTCGCCACTCAGCTTCGCGGTCAAGTCGCTATCTTCCTTGATCCACTTGTCCAGCTCGTCCATGGCGAGTTTGATGCCCACCTGCTTCTCATTATACTCGCGGACATAGCCAGCCAGGCCGCGCAGCGGCTGCCCATTCTTGTCCTTGGCATCGGCCAGGACCAGGCGACCGAAGAACTGGGGGTCGAACACTAGCTGCCCGTCCTTGTAGGTAGGGACCTTGATCGGGTCCGGCTTATCTGCCTTTAGCGCTTCATACTGAGCCTTGAACCAGGCGTCATTGGAAGCCCGCAGCGGTTCAAAGAACTTGTAGAGCCGCGACGACGCGCGCCAGCGGCTCTCCGAGGCGGTCAGTTCGTCCCACAGCCCATAGCCGCTCTTCGGGGCGAGACGCTCGCGCCGCTTCGCTAACTCGCCCTGGGCATGGAGGAAATCGCCCTTTTCGGAGGACCAATCCACGCGCTGCGTGTAGACGCCCAGGGCCCAGATCGCGAGAGCCAGGCTGAGCGCCACGTTGAGCAGGACGAGGATTTTCCCAATCAGCGTCATGATAGTCTCTCGTGTTAGCGCCCCTTCTCCAGGGCGCGGATCTGCTGCTCCATTTGCTGGTTCTTCTCGAAAGCGTCGCGCTCTTCGCGGCGGGCCTTGTACAGTTCCGCCTCCATCCCCGCCTGCACACTGAGTTGCTCCGCCGTTACGGTCTGAGCCGCCGCCAGAGTCTTCTCCGCCTTGTCCACCTCGGCACGGCGTAGCTCCACAAGCGCCTTGTGCCGGCTGGCCAGGTCGGCCTGTACCCGGCGATACGCTTCCTGCCGCTCGACCCTGTCGGCCATCTCCTCGATCTGTGCCAGCACCGCACGCTGCTGGACAAGATAGAATTCGCGGTCGCGGGCCATGCCGTCGCGGACGTTTACGCTCAGCCGCTGGAGGGCGAGCGCATGGCGATCCAACTCGCGTGAAGCGCTTACCAGTCCGACCACCGCCACGTAGCGCTCGTAGGACTTGGTCGCCAGCACATCGGGGTTCGATCCCGCCGGCGCTTCCTCCGCCTGGAGGAGTTCGCTCATGCGAAAAAGGAAGTGCGCGATCGACCGCCGCCTCGCGTCGAGCGATTTGACCTCGGGCGCGGTCGCGTCGAGTGTGCCTCCGTTCGTCGCGCGGGTGAAGCTGTTGTTCAGCTCGGTCTGCAGTTCGTCGGCCTTGTTTGCAGCGGCCAGTTCCTTGATGTGGGCCCGGTCGTCGCTGGTCTGGGCGAGGGTGAGCAGGACGCGAGCCAATTTCTGGGCCCTGGTCTCCTTCGGGTCTGTCTCATCGACCTTGGCCTGGATCAGGGATTGCACCCTCTTGACCTCTTCTTCCTGCGTCTTGACTGGCTGGCCGCCAGATGCCTGGAAGACTTGCTGCAGGACCGCAGGCCGGATATTCAGCGTCCTGGGGTTTCCCTCCAGGTCGAGGTCCTGCTCGTTCAGGGGGATGCCGTCGATTCGGACGTCGTACTGGACAACCATGTCGGCCCATTCCTGGCGCTTGGCCCAGTCGATTCCGGCCATGAAGAAGAAGCCGAGGGCAGCCAGGACGTTGAGGATCGTCAAAACGATGCGGAGGACCATGAACCTGTTCCTCGGATGAGGTGCCTCAAGGATTTGCGCGGGCAGCGTGCCTCTCGGTCTTAGATTGTGACGGATTGGCCAGCCAAAGCCAAGGAAAATATGGCCCCAAGTCGCATCTGTTCGGAAAATCGGGCAGAAGGCGCCCGCTTTACGCAATCTGACGGCACGACGGGCCTTTCCTTCATCGTAACGGGTTGCGAAGCCGTGCGAAAGGTGACAAGTTAGCATTCTTTCCAGATTTTGCTGAACGCCGACCGCTCCCGCAACATAGAATTGCCTCATAGAACGGATTTCGGCCCTGGCAGCCTGCGCGCCGACGGAGGCACGCACCGAGAACCGACCCGTTGGAGACTGCGGCCATGTCGCTGGAAACCTCCAAGCCGGTTTTGCAGACCATCGGGAATTACGATCTTCTCGAGAAGATCGCCGAGGGGGGCATGGGCACGATCTACAAGGCCCGGCAACGCGTCACCGGGCATCTCGTCGCCATCAAGGTAATGCCGCCGCACACGGCCGCCAACCCCGTGCTGCTCAAACGCTTTGAGCAAGAGTTCCGCGCTGCCAGCCGTCTCAATCATCCGAACATCGTGCGGGCCCTGGACTACGGCGACGCCGATTCCATGCCGTATCTCGTCATGGAGTTCGTCGAGGGCGAATCGCTTGGCCAGAAAATCGAACGTGATGGCCGTCTTTCCGAAGCAGAGGCCATTCGCCTCATTGCCCAGGTGGCCCAGGGGCTGCACCGCGCCCACAAGCAGGGGTTGATCCACCGCGATGTGAAACCGGACAACATCCTCGTGACCCTGGACGGTCAGGCCAAGCTCGCCGACCTTGGACTGGTCAAGGAGACCGAGGCCGATCTTAACCTCACACGCACCGGGCGGGGACTGGGCACGCCACACTTCATGGCGCCCGAACAATTTCGCAACGCCAAGAGCGCCAATGTCCAGTGCGACATCTACTCGCTGGGGGCCACACTGTACCAGATGGTCACCGGCGAACTGCCATTCCGCTCGACCGGGCCGCTCGACGCGTGGATAAAGAAGATCCAGAACGAACTCCAGGCGCCGCGGCAGCTGGTGCCGACGCTGTCGGAACGAGTCGATTGGGCCATCCGGCGCGCGATGAGCGCCGACCCCGAACGTCGCCCGGCGACCTGCCGCGAGTTTGTCGAGGATTTGACCGGGCACAGCACCCGCAAGATTCCGATCGTTGAGGTGTCCGCCGCCCAGGACCTGTGGTATCTGGTCTACAAGGACGAGGACGGCGAAACACACACGGTCAAGGGCAGCACGCTGGCAATCCGGCGCTCGCTCCAGCAGGGGCTGCTCGGCGACGCGAGCGGCATCCGGGCAAGCCGAAGCAAGACCGGGCCGTTCGAGCCGCTGCGGAGCTATCCGGAGTACCGCGACATGGTGGTGGCGCCGGCCCCGGCACCGCTGCCCCCCGGCGCGGCACTGGGTGGCGCTCCCTCGACACCGCCGGGGCTTGCGGTCGTCCCGGCAGGAGAGGGCCGGCCATTCACGCCGCCGATGGCGACGCCAAAGCCGTCGGTCACCGCGACCCCGCCGCGCATCGAGTTCGAAAGCGTTCCGCCGAGTACCAGTCCGCAATCGCTGGAATGGCTCAAGTGGCTTGGCGTGCTGCTGATCGCCCTGGCGACGGCGGTGGCGGCTTACTACTTTTTCTCATCACCCGGGTGAGGGTAAAAGCCGGGAGCGTCAGTGACAGGTTGAATTCCCCGTCGCTGACGCTCCGGACTCTGACGTGCCGGATCTGGCCCGATGCGTTTTCTCATTTCTTCGGCGCCTGCGGCAACTTCCCATCCGGGATCAGTTTCTTCCACGCCTCGTAGGCCACCTCACGTTGTTTCGTGTCGCCGGCAGGGTTGTACAAACGCGTTCGGCCCTCCGGCACCAGGCGATACAGGTGCCAGTATGAAAGGGTACGGATCGCCGACTTGTCGTGCTTCACGTAGCCGATCAGCGCTTCCCACGTCTGCGGCTGGGCCAGTTGCTCGGCGGGGAAGTTGTGCAGCAGCTGCATGATGGTCTCGGCCTGGTTGGGCGTGTAACGCTTGACGTCCACCAGGATCTGGTACAGTTTCAGGTCGTGATCGCGCTGCCGGCCGATCCAGTGCCGCAGGGCCAGCACCGACGCTTCGCGTACGTCGCTGCGCCGTTCGTCTTCGTCGGCCAGGGCATCGAGCACCTTGGGCAGGACGTCCAGGGCGGCCAGGCTGAAGATGGCGAGGACCCGGCTGTGCAAGCGATCTGAATGCAGCGACTCCTCCAGGATCAACTCGATCGGCTTGTCGAACGGCCGGCGGATCAACTCAGTCAGGGCCAGCTTTGCGCTGCTGGCCTTTTCGGTCTCTGGAAGAGACTTGGTCCAGAAGCTAAGCATCGTCGGAGTAACCCTGTCGGGTCCATGGAGGCCGGAACCGAAGTTGTCCCAGGAAATCAGCGACGACCCGCCTTCGTGCAGCGAGTAGGTATTCTCGTCGATCTTGGCATTGACCTGTCCGTGCAGGACGACCATGAAAACCTCTGCCTTTGGCCCCAGTCCGCCTGCCTTCTGGAAGCCGACGTCCTGCGGATAGCGGCCGAACAGGTCGAAGGCGACCTCGGTCCCCTGGTCCAGCAGCGTCACTTCCCAAATCTCGGCTGGCTTCGGCTTCGCCTCGTTGAACAATACCCGCACCTTGACCGGACCGTTCGTCTTCTGGTTGGTCAGCACGATGCGGCCGCGGTCCAGCGTCAGTTCCAGGTCGCAATCGGATGACGGCTTTCGCAGGATGACGCCACTTTCCAGGAGGGGAATGTCGAGGAGTTCGGGGAGATTGCCCCACAGGAGGAGGCCGACACCGCTGTCGAACTTGATTTCGCTGCGGTAGCCTGGCAATGCGACCAGGGTGTCGCCGGGAGCGACGACGCTCGTATTGGGGTTCAGCTGTTGCCACACGTCTCGGTCGGGCTGATGTTGCAGCAGCAGGTTCGAAAACCCCTTGAGGAGCTGGACCTGTCCCCGAACGTTACTGGACTTGATCGGCGGCGGGGGTGGAGGCGGCGGCTCATCGCGTTTGGTGGTTGGCGGCTCATCGCGTTTGGTGGTTGGCGGCTCATCGCGTTTGGTGGTCGGTGGCGTTTCTTCTCTCTTCGTGTCGTTGACCGCCACCGCGGTGGTCGGCGTGGTGCGCGGAGCGAGCGCCTGGCCAATGACCAGGCCGAGGGCGAGTAGCAGGCAGCCGGCGATGACGGGCAGCAGCCAGCGCAGCCAGGCGTTACTCCGGCGTGAGTAGGGCAGCCCCATGAGTACCTCGTCACCTTCGGCGCCGTCTTCCAGGGCGACCGCCTCGTTGGCGGCGGCCACGGCGGCGGGCGCCCGGCGGCGGCGGTTCGATTCCCGACCGCGGACGAGGCCGTACATGCGTTGCTTGGCGGTCGGCGGCACCAGGGCCGGCTCGCCCAGCACCAGTGTCAGGATCTGGTGACAGGCAGCGATTTCCGCCAGGTGGACGTCGGACTCAAGACAGACCTTTTCGACCTCAGCCACCTGATCGGTGGGCAGGGTGTTGTCGAGGTACTCCGCAATGGTATTGGGCTCGAAACCGCCGGGGCCGGTCGTTGGCGGCGTCGTCAGGCGCCGGCGACGTGTCACCTGCTTGATGCGGGCGATCAGTTCCTGAGCGGTATCACTTTCTGCGACTTTCTGGCTGATTTCCTTGATTTCCGAAGGCGGCAGGGTGTCGTCGAGGTAGGCGAGCAGGGTCCGCAGGGTCAGGCGCATGGGTCGCTCTCCTTTGCAAGCGTTGAGGGCGTGCAAAGGTAATAGTGGGCGCGACTCGCGGATTTCGTACAGTTTTTTGGAATGTTTTTTCCGCCGCTTGTGGCCTGGCGGTTTGGCCGCCGGCTGCCCACGGCAGACGGGCGGTCAATACGTCAGTTTCGGGACAGCAAAGGCGGTCTTGAACGAGGTGCTGCTGGTCGGCTTGCCAGCCGGCTGCAGGTTGGCAAGGATGAGGTTCATGTCGGTCATAGCGGCAGGCTGCACATTCAGGCCGTTGCTTTTGTCGGTGACGACGATGGCGACGAACTGCACGATGTTGAACCAGGCGTTCTGTCCCCGGCCGCTGCTGCCGTCCCAGGGCCCCTGGTTCTTGTCGTTGGCGACGTAGTTGCCGGCCCCGGATTGATTGGGAGGAACGTGCCGGAACAGGGGCAGGATGCGCACCAGCCCCGGGGCGGGGTACGGCTCGGAGTTACCGCGGTTGCCGGGCGAGCCTTTCCACTTGTAAATGGCATTATCGGGATTGGAGGGTGCGGCAGGCAGCGGCAGTTGCCCGGGATTCGGAGGACTCGCGGTATGCAAGGCATCGAGGTCCGATTGTCGGAGGCCGGTGGAAAACCACGTCTTGTAGTCGCTGTTGCTGTTCGAGGAGGAATTGAGGCTCAAGAAGTTCCATCCGCCCGGCCGTCCGTTGGGATCGGGCACGACCAGGATTTGCGGCGCGTTCGGTACGCCCGGAGAGGGGACGGTGCCCGGCGCATTGGAGGTTGGCGCGGTGTAATTGAAGTCGGGCAGAAGGCTGCCCTGGCCGGTCTTGACGAAGTTGTTCCAGATGTCCACGTCCAGAGTCGCGGGCAAGAGGCTGATGTCTGGGCCGGAGAAGTCCGAGATGTCGCCATTGTAGATGGTGGCCCGCACCGTGGCCGTCACTGCCACCTGGCTGACGCCGAGCACGGGACCGAAGAACAAGCCCAGCTGCTTGTTCGTGCTGGAACCGCCATCGAGGCGGAGCGTGACCTGGACCGTAGTTGTACAGGCGCGACGTAAGAGGGCTTGGCAGGTTGAGCGTTCGCGGTTATACCCCCCGTGCCAAACCTCGTCCTTACTGACCGCAGCGGAGGAAGCGATGAGCAAAACGCTGTTGGGCTGGGCCGCCTGCGTGGGGATCGTGCTGGCCCTCGGCAGTGCCACGGCCCGCGCCGATTTGCGTCTTGGTCAACTCGTGGCGAACGTGGGCGAGGTGCGTGGCGGCACGGCGCTGAGCCAGCGTTTCGCTTTCACCAACGAGGGACCGGGAGCAGTGGTCGTGAACGAGGTCCGGGCCAGTTGCGGCTGTCTGAAGCCCCGCCTGGAGCCGGCCGGCACAACTCTGCCCCACACGTACCAGGCCGGCGAGCAGGGTACGTTACTGCTCGAAGTCAACACCCTGGGCCAGGCGCCCGGCAAGCACACCTGGCGTCTCACCGTCTGCTACCGGGCCGAGGGTCAACATTACGAGATTGAATTGCAAGTCTGGGGCTCCATCATCACGGAGGTGACGGTGCAGCCGGCCAACCTGACGCTGTTCACCGACAGCGCCGTGGGGTATGAGCTGCTGGTCACCGACCTGCGACAGCGCCCGTTGACGGTGACCGCGGTGCGGAGCAGTTCGCCGCAGGTGACGGGACTACTGGCCGACCAGTTCCAAGATGGACAGGGCCACGTGGTACGGCGAATCAAGTTGGAGGTGGGCGCCGACTGCCCCGAAGGCACGCATCACGAGATCCTGGACATCGTCACCGACGATCCGCTCTACCGGGAGTTGCGGGTGCCGATGACCGTGGTGAAACGCGGTCGGCAGCGCATCACGGCGGCGCCCGGCGCACTCACTCTGCGAGCGATTGCCGGGGGGGAGATTCCCTCGCAGCTGATCCGGGTGCGCGACCGCGACGATGAGGCTGTCCACGTCGAGCAGGTGATCGCCGACGATCCTGCCATCGTGTGCCAGTGGGCGCATGGACCGGCCAATTTGGCCACCGTGAAAGTGCGCATTGACCGGACCCACCGCGCTGCCGATAGCTTACGCAGCGCCGTCCACATTCAGATCGATCGCCCGGTCCGCGCGACGCTGACGATTCCGGTGACGTGCAATCGGGAGTAAGCAGGGTTCCGTGTAGCCGCGACGTGCAATGGAGCGCTCGACGTCACGCGCACCACGGCGCGGCTACACAGCTTTGTCCGCTGATCCACGTTGACAGCAAATCGCGCTTCGGGCTATAACTTCCCCGCTTCGCTTTCTGCCGAAACACCACGGACCGCGAGGACTCCGTGAGTCGCCACGCCAGTGACTGGTATCGAGCCCTGATAAGTGGGCGCTCGCGCGGACTGTGGCCCGATATGCAGCGCGGCGGCTTGTACCTGGCCAGTCTGCCCTACGGCTGGGCCACCGACCTGCGCAACACGCTCCATGAACACGGCTGGAAACCAAGCGAACGGGCAACCGTGCCGGTGGTCAGCATCGGCAACCTGACCGCCGGCGGCACCGGCAAGACGCCCTGCGTGGAATACGTGGCGCGCTTCTACCGAGAACAGGGCCGGCGGGTGGCGATTCTCAGCCGAGGGTACGGCAGCACGACGGGCCGCAACGACGAGGCCCTCGTGCTGGAAGAGAACCTGCCGGACGTGCCTCACCTGCAAGGCGCCGACCGTGTCGCCCTGGCCGCCATCGCGGTTGAGGAACTGGAAAGCGAAGTGCTGGTGCTGGACGACGCCTTCCAGCATCGACGCTTGGCCCGCGACCTGGACGTCGTGCTGATCGATGTCACCGATCCCTGGGGCGGCGGCTACCTGCTGCCGCGGGGATTGCTGCGGGAGAAACCGCGGCAGCTCCGGCGGGCCGGTATGGTTTTGCTGACGCGCTGCGATCAGGCGGCGGAGCAGGACCGGACACGAGTGTGGGAGACGGTGAACCGCCTGGCTCCGAACGTGCCTGTGGTCGAGACGACACATCGGCCGGTGGCGCTGGTCAACGGCGAGCGCAGCGCTCCGCTGGAGCAGCTGCGGAAGCGGCCGGTGGCGGCTTTCTGCGGCATCGGCAATCCGGAGGCGTTTCGCAGAACGCTCCGGGACCTCGGGGCTGACGTGCGGTCCTTCCGCACTTTCGCGGACCACCACGCTTACGCGCGGGCCGACGTGGACGACCTGGCCGCGTGGGCGCGGCAGGAACCGGCCAGTCTCGTCGTCACGACGCAAAAGGACCTGGTCAAGCTGCGTCTGGAGCGGCTTGGCCCGTGCGAACTCTGGGCGCTGCGGATCGGCCTCCACATCGAGGCGGGACAGGCGGCGCTCGATCGCAAGTTACAGGATGTACTGGGTACGGCACCCCGCGTACCCAGTGGCCAAGGAGGGCCCTCATGAACGACTCGGCCATCCCCCCCGCTCTTGCGCCCTTCGATCTACACGGCCTGAAGACCTACGAGCTGCAGACCCGTCCCAGCAAGGTCTTTGTCGAGGATTTGGGCCGGCCGTTGAAGGCGAATCCCAACGTCGCCGATTGGCTCGATTCGTTGCCACGGCAACTTGCCGGCAACGATCTCCGCAAACTGTGCAAGCACGTGTGTCGGGCACACCAGGACGGCAGGACGGTCGCCGCCGCGCTTGGGGGCCACGTCATCAAGACCGGCTGCGCGCTGTACCTCATCGACTGGATCCAGCGCGGTGTCCTTGGCGCCGTGGTCCTCAATGGCGCCGCGGCGATCCACGATCTGGAACTGGCCATTGCCGGTAAGACGAGCGAGGACGTCGCTTCGCAGCTGCCGGCCGGCCGCTTCGGCATGGCCAGGGAAACCGCGGACGCCTTCGCCGTCTCCGCGCGCTGGGGCGCGGAGAACGAAGAGGGCCTGGGTCGTGCGCTCGGTAGGTATCTCGACGGTCTCGGCTGCCCACACGGCGAGAGCAGCCTCGTCCTTGCGGCTTACCGCGCCGGCATTCCCTGCACGATTCACGTCGCCCTGGGCACCGACATCGTTCACATGCATCCGCACGTTTCTGGGGCGGCGCTGGGCGAAGCGTCGCTGATCGACTTCCGGCGATTATGCGGCGTGGTAGCGACAATGCGCGACGGTATCTGGTTCAACTTCGGAAGCGCCGTGGTGTTGCCGGAGACGTTCCTCAAGGCAGTGTCGGTGGTGCGCAACTTCGGCCACAATCTCGACGGCTTGTTGACGGTGAACGTCGACAAGGAGTCGCGTTACCGCACCGCGGTCAACGTGCTCGACCGTCCCGCCGCCGAGGGCATCCAGCTGACCGGCCATCACGAGATCCTGCTGCCGCTGCTGCACGCGGCGGTTGGCTGCGAGTTGGCGAGCCGGGTAGAGCCACCAGTCGGGCGGGAGCCGCTTGCGGCTTAGCGGTCGGTGAGCAAACTCGCAAACGGGTCGCCTCGAGAATTGTGAGGGTTGTCGCATGTCCGCCGACCTGATCGATCTGGTGCAGCGCCTCGGCCAGCCGCGCGTGCTGGTTGTCGGCGACGTCATGCTGGACCGTTACGTCTGGGGTGACGCCGAGCGCATCAGCCAGGAAGCGCCCGTCCTACTCCTCCACGCCGACCGCCGCGAAGAGCGCCTCGGCGGCGCCAGCAGCGTCGCCATGATGCTCCGTGCCCTCGGGGCCAAGGTGGCGCTTGCCGGCGTCATCGGCAAGGACGCTGATGGAGTACGCCTGCGCCAGATGCTCCTCGACCTCGGCATGGATCACGAAGGCGTCGCCGCCGATCCCGACCGACCCACCACGGTCAAGGAACGCTACATCGGCCGGGCGCAGCACCGTCATCCGCAGCAGATAATCCGTGTCGATTACGAGGTGCGCACGCCGCTGCCGGCAGGGCTGGAAAAGGAACTGTGCGATCTCCTGGTCCAGCAGATCCGCAAGGCGGACGTCATCCTCATCAGCGACTACGACAAGGGTGTCTGCACGGCGAGCCTGCTGGCAGCCGTCATCGCCGGCGCCAAGGCCTGCGGCGTGCGCGTCCTCGCCGACCCGATTCGCGGCAAGGATTATCGCAAGTATCACGGCTGCTCCGCCATCACGCCCAACCGTCTCGAGACGGGCCTGGCCACCGGCCGGGTGCTTCAAACGCCGGCCGAGGCGCTGGCCGCCGGTGCCCAGTTGCGGGAGCAGCTCGACCTGGAAGCAGCCATTGTCACGCTCGACAAGGAAGGCATGGCCTTGGTCCACCGAGACGGCCGGAGCCAGGTTTTCCCCACCCGGCCGCGGCAAGTCTATGACATCACCGGAGCGGGCGACATGGTGTTGGCAGTGCTCGGCATGGCCCTGGCGGCGGGCACCGACTACGAGCCGGCCATCCGCCTGGCAAACATCGCAGGCGGCCTCGAAGTGGAGAAGATCGGTGTCGCCACGGTGACACGCGACGAAATCCTGCGCGATCTGCTTCGCGGCGGGCCGGCCTTGCCCGCCGGTCAACCAGGCCTGGAGAAACTCCTGCCGCTCGACAGTCTCTGCCGCGAACTGGAGAGCCGGCGCCGTCTCGGCCAGCGCATCGCGTTCACGAACGGCTGCTTCGACGTCTTGCACGCCGGACACGTGCAATACCTGCAGGAAGCGCGGGCGCAGGCGGACCTCCTCGTCGTCGGCATGAACAGCGATGCGAGTGTCCGTGCTCTGAAGGGCGACGCGCGTCCCATCAATCCGATGGAGGCGCGGGCCACGGTCCTGGCAAGCCTGCAAGCGGTCGATTACCTCACCGTTTTCGAGGAACTGACGCCGCTGGAGATTATCCGCACCTTGCGGCCCGACGTGCTGGTCAAGGGGGCCGACTATCGCAAGGACGATGTGGTTGGCGCCGAGTTTGTCGAGAGCTACGGCGGCCAGGTGTACCTGGCGCCGGTGCGTGAGGGATATTCGACGACCCGGCTGCTGCGCGTGCTCGGAGCGGCGTGATTCATGAAGCTGGCTGTATTCCTGCCGAACTGGATCGGCGATGTCGTCATGGCCACCCCAGCGTTGCGGGCGCTGCGCGAACATTTCGCCGGGGCGCGACTGCTCGGCGTCCTGAAACCGTATATCGCCGGAGTACTCGAAGGGTCGCCCTGGCTCGACGGCCAGCTGTTCCTCGATAGCCGCGGTTCGTGGGATCGGCACTGGCCCGCAGTCGCGCTGCAACTCCGCCGGGAGCGGGTGGACGCCGCGGTCCTCTTTCCCAATTCCTTCCGATCCGCCCTGGTCGCCTGGCTGGGCGGCTGCCGGCGCCGCATCGGTTACGTTCGCTACGGCCGCGGCCCACTCCTGACCGATCATCTGCCCCCGGTGCGCGATGCCCGCGGCCACCTCACACCCAGCCCAATCATCGCTGCCTATAACCTGCTCGCCGAGCGCGCCGGCTGTCCGAAGCCCTCGTATCGCATGGAACTGTTCACCACCTCGCGGGACGAGGCGCGCGCCGAATATGTCTGGCAGCAGGCGCGGTTTGACCGTTGTCCGGAGGTTGTCTGTCTCAATCCCGGCGCGGCTTTCGGCGCCGCCAAGCATTGGCCGGTCGAACATTTCGTTGCCCTGGCCCGTGTTCTCGTCGAGCGGCGCGGCAGCGGCATCCTCGTGCTCTGCGGCCCGTCGGAGCGCGATCTGGCCCGCGAAATCGTCGTCCGCACCGGCCGCCCCCGCGTCCTTTCCCTCGCGGACGTGCCGCAGTCGCTCGGCCTGACGAAAGCCTGCGTGCGCCGGGCGGACCTTCTGGTGACAACCGACAGCGGCCCACGTCACTTCGCGGCGGCCTTTAACCGGCCTGTGGTGACGCTGTTCGGGCCGACGTACATCGCCTGGACGGAGACGTACTACGAGGGGGCCGTGCATCTGCAAAAGAAAGTACCATGCGGGCCGTGCCAGCAGCGGGTCTGTCCGCTGGATCATCGCTGCATGGTCGAACTGACTCCCGCGGAAGTGGTCGCGGCCGTCGAGAAACTTCTGGCGCGATCGCGACGGACGGCGAGTTGAAGGAGCGAGGGCGCCAGCAACAAGGAAGCGAGCAGCATGGCATTCGTCGAGATCAATCCGAAGTATCGCGACCTGCTCCGCCGGCAGGGGCTGCACGAGGCCGCACACTTCCTCGACCTACCGGGCGTCGTCATCAGCGGTCATCCGGATCGTCATGTCATGCAGGTGACGCTGCGCAAGTCAGGCATCGCCGCTTTTTTGAAGCGCGAACATCGTGTCCGCTGGAAAGATCGCCTCGCCAGTGCGTGGGCTGGCTTCGGTCTGGTACCCAAGTCGTGCCGCGAGGCCCGGGTGCTGCACGCGTTGCGACGGGCGGGCATCGGTTGTCCGGAATGGCTCGCCGCCGGCGAGGATGACCGTGGTCGAGCGTTCCTGCTGGTCCGCGAACTGGCCGGCACGCTGGACCTGCGCGTCTTCCTACGGCGGCAGGTCGAGACGCCGCCGCGCCAGCGCTATCGTTTTGCCCGGCAACTGGGCGCGGCAGTGGCCCAGCTGCATGACGCCGGCTTCGATCATCCCGATCTCTACTCAAAGCACGTCCTGGTCGATCCGGCGACGGAGGCGATCTCCTTCCTCGATTGGCAGCGCTCCTGCCGTGGCTTGGTGGGTTGGGGCCGTCGCTGCCGCGACCTGGCGGCGCTGCAGGCCACACTGGCGGACCACCTGGCGCGGCCACGGGAACGACTGGCGTGCTTGCTTGCCTATCTTTCGTGTAGCCGCGACGCGCAGCGGAGCGCGGGCTGCGCGGCGCGGCAGATACCCGAAGTATTGCGACGCATCGCAGGCGAAGCAACTGCTCTGCGCCGCCGCCGACACATTCGCGAACTGCATCAACCGCCACTGGGCGCCGGTACACAGAACCTGATCTGGCTGGACGGCGAGGCGCTGTGCGTCACGCGCGAATTTCGCGGTGTCCTCGGCGACACAATCCCCGACTGGCTCAGGCACCTGCGCGCCGGCCGTGTCGCTCTGCCCGGCGGTGGCACAGGCCTGCTGCAGCGCCGTCGCGAATTTCGGCCGCTGGCCTGCCTGCTGAGCTCGCTGCGCCGCCGCATGCCGACCGCGCCAGAGCTGCGCCATGCCGGGCTCCTCTTTCGCCTGCAGCGCTACGGCATCGCCACGCCGCGCCTTCTTGCCGTCGGCCAGCGCCAGCATCGCGGCTGGGTGGAATCGTTCCTGTTACTGGAACCGCTCGCCGAGACCGTTTCCCTGGCCGAGTGGCTGGACGGGCACGACGAGGCACAACGGCAGTGGTTGCATCAGGAATGCCTCGATGTCTTGCAACGCTTGCACGAGGCAGGTTGCCATTTCGCTGCCGGCGACTGCCCACTGTGGGTTCAGCATCGGCCGGGTGAGACTCCTGCTGTCGTCGTCGCCCGAATTGAGAACCTGGTCACGCGAAGGCGGCTCAGCCCATCGCATCTCGGGCGCGATCTGGCTCTGCTGCAGAATGAACTGGCGGGGCACCACTCGAACTCGTTGCAACACGTGGCTTCATGACGCGCGAAACACTTTGGCAACGTCTGTCGCGGGGAGTGCGCCGCCTGCATCAGCGGAGCGACTGGGACCGGTTTGCCGGCCCCGACTGGGAGGAGCGCATCATGGCCCTCACCGTGACCGACCGGCATCACGCCAAGCAGGGACGCTCCACGGGCAGGCTTATCCTGCATGCCGGCGGTCAACGATTGGCGGTGTACCTGAAACGGCATTATCGGCTGGGATGGTGGCGCGGTCTGCTGGCAACGCTGTGGCCCGATGCGGGCTGGTCTCCGGCATTGGCAGAATGGCAGCACCTCCGCTGGGCGCGTGAGTTCGGTCTGCCGGTGCCGGCGGTGGTGGCTGCCGGCGAGTACATCGGACCATGGGGCCGTTTGCAGAGCTTCCTCGCAGTCGAGGAACTTGCCGGCATGCTGCCATTGCACGAGGCCATCCCGACTGCGGCCGCAACTCTCGATCGGGTGGCGTTCGCACGCTGGAAGCGCGGCCTCCTCGCGGAGATGGCCCGCCTGACGTGTGAACTGCACGGCCTCCACTGGTTCCACAAGGACCTCTACCTGTGTCATTTCTACGTCCTTGCCGAGGACATGACGCGCCTCCCCAACTGGCACGGACGGGTCCACCTCATCGACCTGCACCGACTGAGCCGCCATCGCTGGACTGGGCTGCATTGGCAGATGAAAGACCTGGGACAGCTGCTCTATTCGTCACAGATCGCTGGCGTCACGGCCCGCGATCGGTTGCGCTTTTGGCGGGCGTACCTCGGCGCCGCGCGGTACAGCTGGCGCGGGCGCTGGTTACGTGCGGCCGTCTTGTTCAAGTGGCGCCGCTACCAGGGACACAACAGCAAGCGGAAGAGAGCTCGGGCGGCATAGGAGAAATGCACTCATGAAAATCGCCTTTTGCTATGAAAGTGTCCTGCCGTCGCGTGGCGGTTGCGAGATGTACATCGCCGACCTCGCCCGGCGGCTGGCGGCGGAGCGCCACGAACTCCATCTGTACGCCTGCCGCTGGGACGCAACCGCTTTGCCGCCGGCCATGCACTACCACAAACTGAGCGTGCCGCGCAGCCCCCGGTTCCTGCGGCCCTGGCTGTTCGGCAGCGTCTGCCACAAGGCTCTGCGCGACGGCGGCGACGTGGTGTCGATCGGCTTCGACAAGACCTGGGGCCAGGACATTCTCTATCCGCTTGGCGGTCTGCACGCTGCCTCCGCGGCGCACAACCTCCGCAAGCATCGTCAACCCATGCTGCGCGGCCTCGCCCGTGCTACCAAGGAAGGCGACCTGGCCCATCACGCCTTCCGCTTACTCGAACGACGGCAATACCTGGGTGCCGACAAACCGCTCATCGTCGTCAACAGTCAGATGGTGCAGCGGCATTTCGAGCAGTTCTACGACATTCCGCCGAGCGAAATGCGCGTGGTGCGCAGTGCCATCGACCCAGGCCGGTTCGTCGAGGATGACCGCCCCGCCCGGCGGCAGGCGGTGCGGCAGCAGTACGGTATCGCTCCCGAGGAAACGGTGGCGGTATTCGTGGCGATGAACTATCGCCTCAAGGGACTGGAGCCGTTGCTGCACGCCGTGCGCCGAGTACCGTCCGGCAGCCGATTTCGCCTCCTGGTGGCTGGCAATCCGCGCATCGGCCGCTACGAGCGCCTGGCCCGCCGTCTTGGCATTGCCGAGCGGGTCTGCTTCATGGGGTTCTGCGCCGACACGCGCAATGCCTATTTTGCGGGTGATTTCCTGGTACATCCGACCTTTTACGATCCCTGTTCGCTGGTGGTGCTAGAGGCCTTGGCCTGCGGCTTGCCGGTCATCACGAGCCGGTACAACGGCGCCTGTGAATTGTTCAACGAGCCGAGTGAGGGGTACGCGATCGACGATCCGCACGACCACGAACGGCTGGCGTGGTGCATGACGCAGCTGCTCGACAGGGTCCGGCGAACGGCGGCATCCCAGTCGGCGCGGCGACGAGCGGCGCAATGGACCTTCGACGATCATTATAGCCAAATGGTGGAGGTGTTTGCGGAGGCGGGAACGCGGAAGAAACGGGCAGCGTGAGAGAAGCCTGCGTAGCCGCGAGGGTTGCGCTCCGCTGCCGGTCACGGCTACACCAGGTTAGGCCGCTGGCCTGCGGACCCGGTCGAACCATTGCTGCAAGCGCCCGACGTCCACCTTGCCGACCTGCGACGAGTCGATGTGGTCCATCATGAGCACCTGCGGCGCATAGCGATTAAGGACGTAGTACCGTTCCGTCTCGCGGCCGGTGTTGATTTCGCCCTTCACGTAGAGCGTTTCGTGCATCTTCTCGCCGGGACGCTTGCCGACGATCTGTACCTCCGCTTCCGGGAAAAGTGCGATGATGTCGCGCAGGCAGACGCTGTGCATCTTCGGAATGATGACGTCGCCGTTGTCGGCCTCGTTCAACGCGAAATCCACCGTGGCCGCCGCTTCCTCGAGACTGAACATGAAGCGCGTCATTTCTGGATCGGTGACGCGAAGGTTCTGATTGCCGCGGCGCTGCGAGTCCAGCCAGAGCTGAATGACGCTGCCGTTGGAGCCGAAGATGTTGCCGAAACGGCAAACGACGTAGCTCGTCTCCGTGTAGACGTCGCTCAGTTCGAGGATGAGACGCTCGGCCAGGTACTTGCTGATGCCGTAGACGTTGCTCGGCGCACTGCTCTTGTCGGTGCTGATGAAAACGAAGCGCTCGACGCCGCAGCGAGCGGCCTGGTCGGCCAACTCGTGTGTGCAGGTGACGTTTGTATCGACTGTGTACCAGCAATGCTGCTCGGCCAGATCGACGTACTTCTGCGCGGCGGCGTGGACGACGACGCTGCAGCAGCGCAGCGCATCCTGTAAGCCGTGGCAGCGGAGGTCGCCGAGGACGAGTTTGATCCGAGGAAAGCGCATCTGCAACTTGAGCAGCCGCTGCGCGTCGCGCCCGTGTGCATAGAGGTCGTAGTGACTGTAGTATTTCGCCACGAGTTCGCCGCCGAGCGAACCGGTGGCGCCGGTGATGAGCATGCCCTTCACGTGCGCTCTCCTCTATTCTGTCCGGGCCGGCGGTTCCGTGGCGCTGGCCCAGCGGGCCGCGTGGTAGCACAACTCGACCGAGGAGACAAGATGTCCTTCCCGGCCGGTGGCATAAGATGAAAGCAACCCCGTTTGCCCTCCCACCCCACCTGCTGGAAGGATGACCCCACCATGCTGCTCCTTGCCAAGATCGTGCACGTACTCGTCATGGGACTCTGGTTCGGCACCTGCATCTTCTTCACCTTCGTCGTCGGTCTGACGCTGTTCGCCACCTTCGATGAAGTGGCCCAGCGAACGTCGCGGCCGCTCTGGCTGCCGCTGCCGCCGGAGTACGAGAAGCCGCGGCCCAGCGAGCGCTTTCCGGAACCGCTGCGCAGGGAGCAGGGATCGCGCGTGGCCGGGGCGGCGGTGGGCGTCCTGTTCCCTTGGTACTACGGCATTCAGGCGCTCTGCGGTGTGCTCGCGCTGGTGACGGCGCTGGCCTGGTACGGGCTCTCCGCTCAGGGCGGGAGCGCCCAGACCGCGCGTATCCTGGTGCTGGTCCTGGCGCTCGTCACAGTCAGTGTCGGCTGGTGGCTCGAGCGGGTCGTCCACGACCTGGGCCAGGCGCGCGAGCAGACCAGCGAGACGGTGCTTCGCAGCCCGCAACCGACGGCAGAGCAAGTCCAGGCGGCCGATGCTGCCCGCGCCGAGTTCGGCCGCTGGCACGTCTATAGTTTGATGGTGAATTTCGTTACGATCTTCTTCGTGACACTCGGCATGGCCCTCGCGGCGGTGCTGCCGGCGCCCACAAGTTGATCGGCCCGCAGTACCAGCAAGGGAGTCGCTAATCCCTTGCTGGCGCTGCGGATTAGTTCACCGAGGCCGGCTCCTGCTGGGTCAGGCAGTGCAGGGTCCCCAGGCCCCAGACCAGATCCACGGCATGAATCCCGACGACGGTGCGCCGCGGGAACAGTTCGGCGAGAACTCCCAGCGCCTGCCGGTCCCGCGGATCGTTAAAAGTCGGCACCAGCACACGGTCATTGGCGACATAGAAATTCGCGTAACTCGCCGGCAGGCGTTGGCCCTCGAACACCACCGGCGCTGGCATTGGCAGTGGCACCACCTCCAGTCGCTGCCCATCCTGGTCGGTCATGCCGCGCAACCGCTCCAGATTCTCCTGCAGCGGCGCATGGTTCACGTCAGCCGGATCGTCCTCGACAACCGTCACCACCGTGCGCGGCCCAACGAAGCGCGCCAGGTCATCGACATGGCCATGCGTGTCGTCGCCAGCGATGCCCCGGCTGAGCCATAGCACCTTGCGCACGCCCAGATAGTCCGCGAATAGTCGTTCGTAGTCCTGCCGCGTCAGGCCGGGATTGCGCTGCTGCACGTCGCCGAGCAGACACTCCTCCGTAGTCAGCAGACAACCCTGCCCGTTGACGTCGATGCTGCCGCCCTCCAGCACTACGGAGCGCGGCGGGTCGCCGACCATTGCCTCGAACAGCGATAATCCAAGCTGCCGGCCGACGAACGGCGGCACCAGCACGTCGCGCTTCCAGTTGGCGTACTTGCTCCAGGCCGTGAAACGCCAGCGCGTCAACGCCACCTGCCGGCCGGCCAGCGTGTCGCGCACCACACCGATCGGTCCCGAATCGCGCAGCCAGCCGCGGTCGGTGGGACATTCGTAGAAGTCGAGCCGCTCCAGGTCGATGCCGCCGCGGCGCAGTTTTGCTTCGGCCAGCTGGCGGCCAGAGGCGTTCTGGACCAGGATGCGCACCCGCTCGGCGGCGTGCAGGTGCCGCACGATCTCGACGTACACCCAGGGAATGATGGGGAACTTGCCCGGCCAGTCGCCGCGCTGGTGGGGCCAGACGATCCAGGTGGCCGTGTGCGGCTCCCATTCAGCGGGCATGCGATAGCCGAGTTCTGCGGGTGACGGCACGTTTTGTTCCTCGAAGCTGGTTGTGTCGGCCTTACCTTTTGATTTATGATGACAGGGGGCCTGTGCGTATCCCGTGGGGACGGACTTGCCCAGTCAGGCCCGCCTCCTGGCCGGCGCTGGAGGAGGGACACGACCCATGGCGACAACCAAGACGATTCTGGTAGTGGATGATGACGAGGACATTCGGACAGGTCTGCGGACAGTCCTTGAGTCCCGCGGCTACCGCGTGTTAGCGGCGGCCGACGGTAACCAGGGCCTGGCCCTGGCCGAGAGTGAGGCGCCGGATCTCGTGGTCCTGGACATGATGGTGCCTCTCAAGAGCGGATTCCTCATACTGGAAAAGGTAAAGAGCCGGCCCAGTGGTGCACCGCCGGTTATCATGATTACCGCGAACGAGGGACCCCGCCATCGGGTCTATGCCGAACAGCTCGGCGTGGACGACTACTTCTGCAAGCCGTTCGACATGGACACTTTCCTCGCCAGCGTACAACGGCTGTGTCCGCCGTGAATCTGGAGAGACTAGCAGCCCTGGTTGCCCTTACGGTTCGATTTCTCTGCCGGACCTGTAATTTCGTTCCGCGTACTGGAGAGTTTGATGGCAATGCCCCACATCACGCCTTCCTCCCTTCAGGCCGACTTCCGCCCGCTGCCCCTGCTGGGCAACGCCCACGTGCAGACGCTGCTCAGCCAGGTCCTGAAGGGGCCGGCTCTCGCCCAGCCGACCCGCCAGCGCGAGGTCTGTCTACCCGACGGCGACCGTCTTCTCCTGTACGACAGCATTCCGGCCGGCTGGCAGCCCGGCGGCCGTGTGGCCCTGCTGGTGCATGGTCTGTGCGGGTGCCATGCTTCGCCGCACCTGCAGCGGTTGGCCCGGCTCTTGCTTCCGCACAGTGTGCGCGTCTTTCGTATGGACCTGCGCGGCGCCGGGCCAGGCATGGCTGTGGCGCGGCAAACCTACCACGCCGGCTGCTCGGGTGACCTTCGGGCGGCAGCCCGGGCGATCCAGCAATGGTGTCCCGGTTCGCCCCTGACGCTGGCCGGCTTTTCCCTTGGCGGCAACATCGCCCTCAAGGTGGCCGGCGAAGCAAGCGAGGCACCGGTGCCCGGCCTGGAACGCGTGGCGGCCGTGGCACCGCCGATCGACCTGACGCGCTGCGCGGCCATGCTCGAACAGCCGCGCAACCGTCTCTACATGCGCTACTTCGTTAGCGGCCTGGTGGCGCTCTACCGCCGCCGGCGCGAACTGCACCCTGATCTGCCGCGCGTAACCCTGCCGAGACGCCCGACTGTGCGGGTGCTCGACGATCTTTTCACCGCCCCCGAATGGGGCTTCGCCAACAGCGCTGACTACTACAGCCGCGCCTCGTCTGCGCCCCTCATTCCCCACATCCCGGTGCCGGCGCTGGTGCTGACGGCCCGCGACGATCCCTTCATCGCTGTGGCGCCGTTCGAGGAACTCCGGGTGCCGCCACACGTCGAGGTCCGCATTGCCGCGCGCGGCGGGCATCTTGGCTTCCTCGGCTGGGATGGCTCCGGGGGTATCCGCTGGGCCGACCGGCGCGTGGCGGATTGGCTGACCCGTTCGTTTGTGGGTTAGAGTTTATGCCGAAGGCCCCTTGCCCCTGCACGTGGGAAGGAGGGGGCCAGCAGGGACAAGCAGCCCTGGAGCTAGAAGCGCCAGCACCCGGTTGGTTGTTCCCGTCGTTCACGCTCCGGGCTTTGACAACAGAGCCCGGAATGTGGGCGACGAGCTGGTTTCCCCGTCGCTCACGCTCCGGCTCCTGTTCGACGAATGTACGAGCGCCGCCTTAGATGGCGCCCGCGCCGGCGAAGACGCGGGTGGTGAATTTCACGGCTTTGGCCTTCGTCGCCTTGAACACCAGCGTCAGCGTGGCGGTGTCGCCGGGATGGAACTGGGTCACGTTGACCGTCTCGTACGGGTCGCCCGTCGGCGGGTTGACCTGAGTCGTGCCGGCAGGGATCGGGGAGACCAGGTGTACCTTCTTGGGAAGGCCATCGACAACCAACTCCAGTGGCCCCGCGAGCGACGTGTTACCGGTGTTCTGCAACGTTACCTGTACCTGGAAACGGTTCACGAGCGTACGGCGGTGACGATGGCGGCCGTGGCCAACGATGACGACGGCCGGCTGCACCTTGCCCAGCGTGACGCGAACCTGAGCCGAGACGTTCACGGGTGAGTTCGGGTGGGGCAACTGCAGCCCGGCCGAGAACTCCGAGGTGTTGCCGATGGGGTCGGTGGCGGTCGCCGTCACGATACGGCCGTTGGCCACCGGGACGTTGAGGACCACGCTGAAGGAGGCGTTGCCGCTGCCGTCGGTGGTCGCGTTGACGGAGCCCAGGAACTGCTGGCCCTCCGGGGCGGCGCCCAGCGGGTCGGGGTCGCTGGCGAAGAACTCGATGCGGTAGGTCAGGCCGGGCGCGCTCTTGAGGGTGCCCGTGACGGTAGTTTGGCCGCCGCTCGACACCGCGGAGGCGAGCACCGGGAAGTTCTGGAAATTGTTGGGGTCGTTGGGGGCGCCGTGGCCCTTGGAGTCGTTGGGGGTGACGCCGTCGTCCACGGGGAACTTGAACTGGTTGGTCAGGTCGATGCCGAGCAGAGTGTTCGGATTGTTCCGGCCGTTCTCGAAGATGGTGTTGCCCTCGATGGCGTTGCCGATGTTCGGCTGCCCGGAGGCCGACACCGGGTTGCCGAAGACGGCGATGCCGGCGGCGCCGTTGAACTCGACGACGTTGCCGGCCCCGGCCGCCGTGCCGCCGATGAGGTTGAAGGACACGCCCGGCTCGTTGGGCTGCGCGGGGCCGAGGGGGGAGTTGAAGGTGTTGGAGCTGCGCAGGGCGATGCCGTGCAGGAGGTTCTTCACCGGGGTCACGCCGTCGGCGCCGACGCCGGAGAAGTTGCCCTGGATGACGTTGCTCTGGCCGCCGTTATCCACCTCGATGCCCGCGGCGTTGAAGCCGACGACGTTGCGCGCTCCTGCCGCGATACCGCCGACGGTGTTGTTGTTGCCACCGGAGATCTCGATGCCAAAGAGGAAGTTGCCGGAGTTCGTGCCCATTGCGCCGGCGTCCGGGATGGGGGCGGTGCGTGTGCCCACGCGACTCACGCCGTCGGCGGCGACGCCGACAAAGTTGCCCTGGATGAGGTTCCCCGTCGCGGGCGTGACGAGGGTGCCTGCGACGTGGATGCCGTCGAGGATATTCCCCGAGGCGATGTTGCGATCCGCCGGGTTCGTGGTGCCGATCATGTTGTTGGAGGCGTTGAGGATGCGGATGCCGTCGCCGCCGTTGGGATTCTGGACCGTGCCGGCGGGGTTGACCCCGACGAAGTTGCCGACGATGCTGTTGCCGTTGCTCTGGACGAGGACGCCGACGCCGCCGTTGAGATTCGCGTCGGCCTGGAAGCGGTTGATCGCCAGGCCCTTGATGGTGCTGCCGCCGCTGCCGGCGCCGAGGGTCAGGCCGTTGGCCGCCAGGCCGGCGCCGGTGCCGTCGAGCTGGATCAAAATGTTGGCATTGTCGGAGTTGGCCAGCGTGTTGGCGGTGGCCAACGGCTGCGAGTAGCCGTTGATGGTCAACTGCCTGACGATCGTCGGCTCCGGCGTGCCGGTCACCGCGATCGTCTTCACACCCACCCCGAGGATGTTGAAGTTGATGACGTCGGCGCTCCCGCCCACCATCGACGCATAGTTCCCAACCCGGTTGAGCGTCACGTCGCCGTTGACGTCCGCCTGGTTGTTGATCGACGTGATGGCCTCGCGAAGCGTCGCGAGACCATCGATCGCAATCGTGTCCCCGTTGCCGGTCACCGTGATGGTCGCGGGCGTGAGGCGATCTTCGAGTTGTTCGAGCGGGAGCCGCGGACGACGCAGGCGCCGTGCTTTCGGGCGCGAGAGCGATTGCCAGAAACGGGGAAACCACGAGCGCATGAGGCACCTTGATGATGGAGAAGGAAAGTCACATTGGCGTTGGGGAACCCAGGCCGCGCCTATCATGGTCGGTCGGTGACCGCCACGCAAGCGAAAAATGGATAAAATACACAATCTGGGAGTAGAGAGACGACCAACCAGGTCTCGACCCCATTATTCACCCCAACCCCTACCAAGGGACTGCGTCGCAGTCCCTCACTGACTTCGGGCTGGTTGGCGGAGGGGTTGGTGGTGCCCGTCGCTCACGCTCCGGGCTCTGACGACGGAGCCGGAAGCGTCAGGGCCCGGTTGGTTGTTCCCGTCGCTGACGCTCCGGCTCTTGTTCGACGAATGCACGAGCGCCGCCTTAGGCTGATGGTCTAGACGGTGCCTACGGCGCTGATGTTGAAGTTGATCGTGTTGAACGTGCTATCCCCGGTAACGTTGCTATTGGAGGCGATGATTGCCGCCCGCAGAGAGTTGGCACTCGCGTCGGTGGCGTCCGTTACGGTGAAGGTCATGGGGGCGGGACAGAGGCGATCCTCCAGAAACTCCAGGCGCGGCTTGACACGAACCGACCGAGGAGACTTGCGAAGTTACTTTGGAACAAACAAGGACTGCCGAAGGTTTGCCCGGAACCACCTTGCGCTAAGCATGATGCGATTCCTGTGTGTTCGGTACACTGGCCGGCAAGGCAGAAATCCTCGTTCTGGGACGGCGTACGATTGCCAACGGGATGCGAAAGCGGCGTGCGTGGGACCTTATGACTCCCAGAGTATGGCTCGGGAAAGGCCATTGCAGGAACAAACTCCCAGCTTTTGCTGTTTTAACCAGATTGCCCATTGTTGCGAACATGCGTCGCGGCGTCGCTTGCAAGGGGCTCAATCGTTCCATGGTTCCATGGGACCAACGGCGCCCGCCGCCCGCCGCTCGGCTGATTGCCGTGCCAGGCTGCCAGGGCGAGCAGGAACAACAGTCTGACCAAGGAAGGCATGGGCATCCATGCAAGGGGCGGGCGGCACCAGCCTGGCAACCCCGTGGGTCCCCTGGCAACAGGGGGTCTCATTCATCCTTTGCGCTTCCCCGAAAACCTGACCCGGCAGAACAACAACTGGATGGACGGCAGAAAATAAAATAGAAAAACGATTTGTATCATGATGTATTGGCTAGAGCGAGCGCGGCGCGGATCCAGTTTCCGAAATAAAAGGATTTGTATTGTCTTTGGAAAGACGTGTTCCCTGCCCGCAAACGTACTGCCTGGACGGGCGCAACGCTCTTCCGGCGACGTCGGGAAGCAAAAGCAGCAGCGTCCTTCGCTGGCGCGTCGGGCTTGTGTCTTGCCGAATCATGCACGGTGATTCAGGAACGGAATGTCCAGAGTTCGAGCATGTTCGTGTTGTCGTTGACGGCGGCGAAGCGGACCTCCCGCCAGGAGGAAGCCAGGGCGATCCCAAAGGCAGCGTCGCCTTTTGGGTCGAGGGCAAACTGCGAAACGAACTGGCCTTTGCGTGTGAACTCGACCAATTCGCTCGTCTGCTTATTCAGCGGATCGGCGTTCACCGCGTCGCCGTTGGCCGCGATCAGGTCGCCGTTCGGGGTTAGCACCAGGCCGAGCGGACCGCGCAGGTGCGGGTTCTGGAAGACCATCCTGCCCGTCCCCGCGCTCATCCTGGTCCGGGCGGCGCCGGGGATGGCGAAGATGGCATTGTCGGCCGTCGAGGCCACATACAGGATGCCCTTGCGGGCGTCGAAGGCCAGGCCCGTTGGGCCGAGAATCAGGGCCATGGGGTCCGTGCGGAAGGCATAACCCGAAGCGATCTGCGTGATGCTCTGCACATGTACTGCGTTGCCGTGTGCCGGAATCCGTAAGTCGATCCGTGAGACGGTCCCATTCAGCACGTTGGCGACGAATACCTGGGCGCGGTTCCCTTCATCGTTGACCGTCAGGTCCCAGGGACCAGCGAGCAGTTTGGGATCGCTCAGCGTGGTCACCACGGTGCCGTGGCGGTTCAGGATCAGGAGAGAACCCGGCGGTTGCACGTTGGTGCCATCACTGGTCGGAACGCTGCCGACGATGACGAGGCCGCGTTGCAGGACGCCGAGGGCGGTCGTCAGTCCCAGCGTTGGCGCTCCGTGGAAGAACGTGGACGTCTGGCCAGAGGGGGTAACCTGCAGTATGGTCGTACCCTTGCCTTGAAGGTTGGAGCTGTTATTGAAGTTCGAGACCAGGACGTCGCCGGGGTGGAGCGGTCCACCACGGGCGAAACCTTGGGGAACGAATGCGACGCCATAGGGATTCTGGTCGCCGTTGGCGGGCACGGTCGAAATCGACTGGGTCGGCTGAGCGGTCAAATTGCTCAGGATGGCGGAGCGGACCATCATCCGGTGATGGGTCTGCTGTTGCATGGGGGTGCTTTGGGCGGGTGTTCCCATGACCGGCCCCATCATGACTGGCCCCATCGCGCCCTGGACTGTCATGCCCGACGAGAGCAGGGAGCGCTCTTCCAGGGATTCCACGGTCAAGCGGACGGTCAAACGCTTGTAGTGAGGTTTCATCGGCAAAGTTCTCCTGGCTAGAGGATCGCGTCCACAACCGGCGCAACAGCGCGCGAGCGCAGCCACTGCCCTTCCATGAAGAATCCGTAACGACGGACCAGGACCGGGCGCGGATTCCCGGATTCTTCGCCAACTGAAAGGGCATACCTGTGACTGCTACGAAGATTCACCGACCCGCGGTGATCTTCAAGATGTATTGCAGCTACAAGCACAACGCTCCCAGCTTGGCCGAACGGCCGTTCGCACAGTTCAGATCGATCCATCCCGCAGCGGTTGATCTTTTCGCAGCCGATGAACGAACTGCGGCCGCAGCCCTCGGCGGCGGAAACCCTGCCAGCGCACCGGCCGCAGTAAGGCCCCGTCACTTGTGCCGGCGCTGCTGCAAGTAGACGGCGAGCGCGTCGCGCCAGGGACGCAACGGCGGTAAACCGAGAGCGGTGTACGCTGCGCCGGAGAGGACGCTATAGCTCGGGCGGCGCGCGGCGGCACCGTAGTCGCGGCTGTCGATCGGCGTCACCTCCGCCCGCACGCCCGCCAACTCAAAGATGGCGGCAGCGAACTCGTACCAGCTGCAAGCGCCCGCGTTGGTCAAGTGGTACAGTCCCGGCCGGCCCTTTTCCAGCAAGGCCACCGTCGCGTCGGCCACGTCCCCGGTAAAGCTCGGCGCGCAGACCTGGTCGGCCACCACGCGCAACAGCTTCCCCTGCTCTGCGACGCGCAGCATGGTTTCGACGAAGTTGCCGCCCTTGCCACCGCTGCCCCACAATCCGTAGAGGCCGCAGGTCCTGAGGACCAGATGGCGTGGGCAGAGGGCGCGCACAAGGTATTCGCCGGTCAACTTGCTCAGGCCGTAGACGTTGACCGGACCGGGAGCGTCGTCCTCGCGGTAGGGAGTCACGCGTTGGTCGTCGAGGCCGAAGACGTAGCCGGTGCTGAAGTGGACGAGGAGACAGTCGAGGTCGCCGCAGCAGCGGGCCAACTCGCGGGCACCCCAGGCGTTGACGGCGAAAGCAGCGTCCGGCTCGGCCTCGGCACGATCGACGAAGTTGTAGGCTGCGCAATTGACGACCACGTCGGCGCGCACGGCGTCGAGCGCGGGACGGATGGTGTCGGGATGGGTCAGGTCGAGGCGTTCACGGGACAGTGGGACGACTTCGCCGGAGAGGCGGGGACACAGGTCACGGCCGAGCTGGCCGGCGGCGCCAAGAACGGCGTAACGCATCAAGCATCCCTTACCTGGCAGCCCGCGGCGCCCACAAGCGTTGCATACTTCCCTTGCTCGCGCTGCGGGCCCCTCCGCTCATCGCGGTCCGCGCCTCAGCCGTTCTTCCAGTGCCCGCGCCTCGTTGAGTCCCGAGTTGATCCGCAGCGCCTGCTCCAGGCTCGCCTGGGCAGCCGGCCGGTCGTGACGCGCTTCGTGGACCAGCGCCCGGGTGTAATACACCGTCGCCGGGTCGGCGCCGCCGGCGAATGCCCGCTGCAGGTCCAGCAGCGCCTCGTCGCAGCGCTTCGCACGCAACAAGAGGAGCGCACGGTTGAGCGCCGCTTCCGCCAGGCGAGGATCGCGCGCGAGGGCGCGCTGGTAATCGCGCAGGGCGATCTCCGTTTCACCGCGGGCGGCCTCGGCCAGTGCCAGGTTATAGTAGCAGCGCGCCGTGCCGGGAGACAGGGCCACGCATACCTCGAATGCCCGCGCCGCCGCCTCGTAGCGCTGCAGCCGGTAGAGACAAACGCCCTGGTGGAACCGCGGCCAGAAGCCATCCGGCTGCTGGTCTACCGCCTGTCCTAACTCGCCGGCCGCCGCCTCCAGGTCGCCGGCACGCAACCGAAAGCGTCCCAGCGTGTAATGCTCCCAGGCGGTACGCGGCAGCAGCGCCGGTGCCGGCCCCGTGCCCGCGTGGGCCTGGCGCTCCTGCAGGAGGGCTGGGCTCGAACCACACAACACCTCCGCTTCGTCCAGAATCTGCACAGCCTCGGGCGCATGCGGCGGTTGCAGGTTCGCCCAGAACAAGGCCAGGTCGAGCAGGTCGGCGGTGATGCGTTCACCGGCCTGCGGGTCCACATCACGGTACCGGCAGATGAGAGCGCGCTGCTGCCAAACGCCACGGCAAAGCGCGTCGAGAGAATGGCGCTCGGCGGCGGAAAGCGTTTGGCTATCGAACTGGAAACGGAGCCGCTCCGCCAGCTGGTGCAGGTCTCGGCCTGCGCGCGCCGTCTTCGCCTGCTGCAGGCACTTGCGCAACTCCTGCGCCAGGTTGTCGTCGCGGGTCGTCTCCAGGCCGCGGCCCAGCGTCGCCACCGCCTCGTTGTACTGCTGCTGTTCCAGTTGCTGGCGGCCGTCGCGCAGGGCCGTCTCGACGGCTTCCTCACGCTGATGGTAGGTGTTCCAGCCGTGGATGCTCGCCCCGAGGACCACGCCCAGGACAGCGGTAAGCATGCCGGCCAGGACGAGGTCGTGCGGTCGTCGGCGCCGCCACTTCCGCCAGCGCTCGCCCAAGCTGTGCTCGGGAACGCCGCGCAGTGGCTCGTCGCGCAGATGCCGCCACAGGTCGTCGGCAACCGCCCTGGCCGTGCCATAGCGCTGCGCCGGCTCCGGGGCCAGGCACTTGTGGACGAGGCTCGACAGGCCGCGACCGACTGCGGGATTCTCACGGTGCAGCGGCGGCAGTTCCTGATCGGGGTCGACAATCTTGCCGCCCAGGGCTTCGTAGAGCAGCAGGCCGAGGGAGTAAATGTCCGATCGGGCGTCCACGGTGCGCGGCACCGGCCGGCGCTGACGCACTGCCTCCAGCGCCAGCACCTGTTCCGGCGACATGTACTCGGGAGTACCGCCCAACCAGTCGGGCACCGCGGTCCCCTCACGCAATGGTTCGCGGGCCAGGTGGAAGTCGAGGAGCAGCGGCTGGCCGTCGGCGGCGAGGAGGACGTTTGACGGCTTGAGGTCGAGATGAACGAGGCCGCGCTCGTGAGCATATTGCAGCGCGTCGGCCAGACACCAGCCGATCCAGCAAATTGCCTGGACATAGGTGAGCTGGCCCAGCAAGCGCCGCGCCGGCACCGCCCCCGGCTGATCGTGACCTAGGCACCTGACCAGGGCCAGGCCTGTTCTCTCCGCCAGGCGTCGGTCCGCCAGCGCGTCCAGCACCTGACGCAGGGGCCGGCCACCCAGATAGGGCATGCACAGGACTCGCAAATTGCGCTCCGGAAAGTCGTGTATGCCATACAACGGTACAATGTGCGTGTGCTGCAAGCGGGCCAGCGTCAGGTGCTCCTGGCCGGCACAGGCCGTCATCTTGACGACGACGGGGCGGTCGGCAAGGTCGGGTTGGCTGGCAAGAAAGACGCGCCCCTGGGTGCCGCGACCCAGTTCGCACAGCAAATGCAGACCGCCGAGCGTTTCACCGGCCTCGGGGAATGCGGGGCCGGCCAGTTCGGGACCTTGAAGGAGGTGGTGGCAGGCGAGGAGCACCTCCAGCTCGTTGCGCCATTGCGGGAAGCGGCGTAGGACCTCGAGGTGCGCCTGTTCCTCGCCGTGCTCCTGGCGGAGGCAGGTTTCCTCATAAACGAGCCGGACGGCGTCCTCGGTCGAGCGGGCCAACTCGGGGTGGCGGGCCAGGAAATCCTCGGCAAGGGGCCGTTGACCCTGTTGCCAGGCCGTGGTCATTTCCTCAAGTAAGCGCGTCACCAAGGGGTCGAGCGGACCTCCCGGCGGGCTGGGACGATTGGGGCCTGTCGTAAGGTTTGGCGGAGCAGAGTTCACCAGTTCCTCCACCAGAAGCGCGGTGCTGGTTTACGAATTAAACGGATGCGCTGTCCCATCCAGGTTCGGGAACCACGTCAGGCCATTTGTCAGGAGCAACCGGTCGCGGGCCTGTTCCAGCCGGCGGCGATGGAGTTCGCATGCCACGGCCAGCGTCGCCGCTGCCAGGAACCACGGTCCGGCGTGGAGATACGTCGACAGGCTGGAACCCCCCTGGCCCAACCCCTCGAGATGGTCCAGAAGCTGGCCGAATGCCGCTTCCAGCGACTGCACCTCATACGGGTTGCAAGAGGCGAGCAGGTCCGCAGCCGCCGGCACCACGGGTTCCGCGGCGTTCCCTTCGCCAACCGGCGGCGTCTGCACCTGTCCGCCGTCCACCGGGTCAGCCCCGGACAAAATGGGCAGTCCACCCGGTACGAAGTCGCTCAGGACCGCGAAGGCGGCACCCCAGAGAGGCTGGCTCACAGATAAGGCATTGAGCGGCCCTGTCGCCGACAGCAACGGCATCGCGGCGTTCGAGAAGAAGGCCGCGGTGGCTTGGGACGCGCCATCGTGGGCCGTACTATCCGCGACGGTCGGAGCGAAGTCGCCAGCCACTGGCACCGGTAGCGAGGAAGCGCTCTCCTTCTCACCACCTGGTTGCGACACGTTCGGTCTAACCCCTGCACTCAAGGCGATCGGGGAGAAGGCGGGCGTCTCTGGTTGCGCCGGCGTTGGATTGATGTTGACGCCTTGACTTGTGGTGGAGCTTGCCAAGCTTCCTGGAGAGGTGTCGGGGCCGCTGGCGCCCACGGAAACACTTACCGGCCCTGGCAGGTCGCTTCCCTGTTCCCTGACACGGCTGCTGGCACTCGTTTCGCCACGGTCGCCCAGGCCGATACCGCCGCCCCCGGTTACGGCAGCGGTGGCGCCCTGGATCTGGAATCTTGTCGTAGCGCCCGTGTTGGCTGGGCTATCCTGTTCCCCCCGCGCAAGGGAGAGGATCTCGTCGGCGCTCACATACACCCCGATCGCGGTCGGGAGAGGTATTTGGGCATCCAGCTTCACACGACCCCGCATGAGCCCGGCAGAATCCCCGTGTGCCCCGTTTTCAAGGTCGACGCTTTCGTCGTGAGACTGGACAGTGACCGGTGGGACAACCGTGTCGGCGACCACGGACGAAACCGTCACGGTAACGCTGATGGGAACGGCACGGACCACCGAGGGCAGGCCTGACTGGATCAGTGGTGCTGTCAAGGCAGGGACAGGCATGGACAAAATGCCATACAGTGAGTCGCCGCTCAACAAACGGCGATCCTCGAGTGGCTCGCACCATAAGCGGGTGTACCTGATTGGGCGGAAGCATTTGGCGTGCCGGGACATGTTGGTCCAGCTCCTGTTACCGGGTAGGGAACGTAAACCGCCGGACAATCGAGAGGGGCGAGGTACGAGCGCAACAAAAACGCCTTCCAGGCTTCGAGAAGCTTCAAAGGCAGCGTTGCCCTCATCGTCGGAAGCGACGGAGGGGAACGCCGCGCTTCCAACATCATTGATGCAACAATATCCGCTCAGGTCAATCGTGTCAAATCCGGCGCTGGTGTTTTACCCTACCCACTCCACTGGAAAGAACGGACGCGGAGGTGGCGAGCGCGCGCAGAATGTTGCACTGGGGCAAAAAAAACTTACTGTATCATGCGACCCGACGCTTTCCCTCGAGGAGCTTCAAGCCCAGCGAGCGCCTCGTTGCCAGTCCGCGCCGAGACTCATGACGAGGCTCGCTCCGTCCGATGGAGAATAGTTCTCGCTTCTTGATTCCGCGCCGCGCTCCCGGTACTGTGGCAGTCACTTCTGCTCCGCTGGACACGAGCCACTCGTACCAGGAGAATCCCCCATGCGCACCCCTCGCTTCCTTCTTTCCGCCGCGCTGCTGGCGCTGGCCGCCACATCGGCTGGCGCTGCCGACCTGCCAAAAGTTAGCAAGGTCGACCTGCAGCCACTGGTCAAACAGGTCGACCGACTGCAAGCGGCGCTCGATTTCCTCGGCGAACCACTGCCAGAAGCCGACCGGAAGGTCCTCGCCGGCGCAGCTGACGACACCGATCACGCTCGGGGTATCGCCGCCATCCAGGACGTCCTCGACAAGCATTGCCTGGTTGGTCTGCGCGTTGCCAACGTGGGCACTACAGCTGCCGACCTCCGGCTTCAGATCCAGGCGGGCCCTGCCAAACCCGAACTGGCCGAGCAAGGTTGGCGTGTCTTCCTCGTGAAGGTGGACAACGAGGCTGGTCTCGACAAGGTCGAGTTGCGCCCCGAGAGTCCCAACGCCCTGCCCCTCTACCAGCGTTCCACGAGTCGGCCCGATCCGAAAGTCATCTCCAGCGGGGAAGTCGGGAAGCGTTTCCTCGACCTAATGATGTTCAACACCCAGCCGCTGCTGCGGCAATTGTCGGGTCTGGAGCTGGAGTATCGCCTTCTCCAGGTCTACTGCCGCGACGCTGGCCGCAAAGAGGTCAGCCTCGGCTTCGGCCTCTGGCGCGACGGCGACAAAGGCAAGCCGCTTGCCGCTGGACCGCCCGTGACGCTCCTGGCCGAAGCCGCTCCCGCCGTCCTTGTGCAACTGCACCTCCAGGATGCTGATGGCCAGTCCCGCCGCGAGGGCGCGCCGATCATGGCTGCCTTCGTTTTCCGTGATGCCCAGGGCCGAGTGTACCCGTCGCAGAGCCGCCGCCTGGCGCCTGACTTTGGCTTCCATCCGCAGGTCTACCGCGCCGGTGGCGAGTCGATCGCGCTGCAGCCGGGCAAGTACACCGTAACCTGGACGCGCGGACCGGAGTACCGCGTGCTGCAACGGCAGATCACAGTGCCGGCGACGGCAGCCCACAGCGAGACCTTCCACCTCGAACGCTGGGTACACCCCGCCGCGAACGGCTGGTACTCGGGGGATCATCACATCCACGCCGCCGGCTGCGCCCACTACGAGAGCCCCAGCGAGGGCGTCGCGCCGATCGACATGATGCGCCACGTCCTCGGCGAGGACCTCGACGTTGGCTGTTGCCTGAGTTGGGGACCGTGCTGGTATCACCAGAAGCGCTACTTCGAGGGCAAGGTCAACGCCCTGTCCACGCCGTCGCACTTGCTGCGCTACGACGTCGAGGTCTCAGGCTTCCCTTCGAGTCACTGTGGCCACATCTGTTTGCTGCGTTTGCGACAGCAGGACTATCCCGGCACGAAGCTGATCGAGGATTGGCCGAGCTGGGACCTGCCGATCTTCCGCTGGGCCAAGGCGCAGGGCGCGGTCGTCGGCTTCGCCCACAGCGGTTGGGGCCTTGACCTGGGACCGACCACCGAGCTGCCCTGTTACACCGTGCCGCCCATGAACAGCATCGGCGCTAACGAGTACCTCGTCGATGTGACGCAAGGCATGTGCGATTTCATCTCGACGGTCGATACGCCGTCCGTGTGGGAATTGAATGTGTGGTATCACACGCTGAACTGCGGCTACCGCTGCCGGATCAGCGGCGAGACGGATTTCCCGTGCATCTACGGCGAGCGCGTCGGCCTGGGCCGCAGCTATGTCCACCTCGACGGCAAACTAGACTTCGACGCCTGGACCGAGGGGATCAAGCAGGGCCGCTGCTACGTCAGCGACGGCAAGAGCCACCTGATGGACTTCACGGTGAACGGCCTCGACGTGGGCCGGAAGGACAGCGAGGTCCGTCTCGACAAGCCCGGCATGGTGCAGGTCAAGGCGAACGTCGCGGCGCTGCTGGAGGCGAAGCCGACGCCGGAGATGGAGCGCGTCCGCAAGACACCGCTGAATCAAAAACCGTACTGGGACATCGAGCGGGCCCGGCTGGACGATACGCGGCGGGTGCCAGTGGAACTCGTCGTCAACGGCATGGCGGTCGAGCGCAAGGAAGTGGAGGCCGACGGTACGCAGCGCGAGGTGACGTTCGACGTGCCGATCAAGCAGAGCAGCTGGGTGTGCCTGCGCATCTTCCCTTCGAGCCACACGAACCCGGTGTTCGTGGTGGTCGAGGGCAAGCCGATCCGGGCGAGCAAGAAGTCGGCGGAGTGGTGCATCAAGGCAGTCGATCGTTGCTGGGAGCGGAAGCAGCCACAGATTCGTCCGCAGGAACGCGGCGAGGCGGAACGAGCGTACAACCAGGCGCGGGAGGAGTACAGGAAGATCCTTGCTGAGAGTGTGGCGGACTAAAGCGATGATCCACAATCGTCTCCGGTTAGCCCGGACGCGGAGCGAAGCGCGAAACCCGCGCTCCGCTCCGCGTCGCAACTAAACGAGGGGCTATCCGTCCCGCGGCAGATCCCGATACTTGGCGTGGCACCGGGTGCAGGCGGCTTTGATCTTCTGAAACGCCTGCTCGGCGCCCGGCCTGTCCACGTTCTCCGCGCGGAGAGCTTTCTCCAGTTCGGTTGCCGCACTCTCGGCTTCGGCGAGCCAATGGCCCAATTCCTCGGGCCGTTGCCGCACTGCCGGCAGCCGGCCCGCCTCGCGATACTGCTCGAGTAATTGCAGCGCTTCGTGCGGAGGATCGAGGTCCGGGTTCTCCGGCGGCACCTTCCAGCCGGCAGCGCGCACCACATTGAGGTGATCCCAGCGTCTGTCGATCTCCGCCATGAACTCGGTCAAGGCGGCCACCGGGGCAAGCTCGGGAAACTCGGCCGGAACACGCTGCAACTCTGCGGGAGTAGGCCGGCGAAACTTCTCCGGTGTCGCGTACAGTCCCTTGTAGTGTGGATCGGTGCCGGCCCGTCGCATCTCCGCCACAACCGTGGCCACGCTGCACTTGTCGTCAAGGCACAGGCGCGCCACCGCCGCCGCGGTCGGTCCCCGTGCGGTGCCGTGGTGACAATGGATGTAGATCGGTCCCGGCAAATCGTGGACGGCGCGCGCGATCCGCAGCGCCTGCGCCTCGGGAATACCGTCGTAACTGAAGGGCAGGTGGACGTAGCGCATACCGTGCTTGTGAGCGAGTTCCAGATCGGGACGAGCGCCGTCCACGGAGAGGATGGTTTTGATGCCAGTTTTCTGGAGCGACGCGAAACCCTTGTCGCCTTCCGGACTGCTGCCGCTGTAAAGCTTGTCGGTGAGGCGGTAGACGTTGTGCAGTCCCGCGGCCTCGATGCGAGCAGGATCGGTGCGCGAGGATTCGGTGGAGGCCACCGTGGTGTGAGTCGGAGGCGTGCCGCGCGGACAGCCTGCCAGCGCCACCAGGAGGAAGGCCAGGAGCAGGTTTCGTGTGCGCTGTCGCATCTCTCACCTCGAGCGCCTGGGACATTCCAGGAGAGCATTCTCTGCCGAGCCGCTATTCTACAGCGCGAGGCGGTCGCCGCCCCAGCGCTAACTTGGTGAGGCAGGCAAGGTGGTCCGGTGGGAGCGGTCGCAAGATGCCTGGCGCACTAGGCGGCGGCAGGAATCACCCAATTGTTCCGCCCATCCGGCTCGTCGGAAAAAAATCCTGTCTTTCTCATTGCTCTCGCGGAGTGCCTACCTTACCATAGGGGGCGAGATGGCCAGGAGTGACCTGGCCACGAATCACCTTCGTCCTGACGATCGCGTATCTATGCAGTGCAAGGAGGCATCAATTCTCTCTGGGGCAATGGAGCCCAATCAAGCCGTGATTTGGCACGGAGGATTTCCCTTGCGCATTTCCGAGCGGCTGGCCCGCGGCGGCGCAGGGGGGGTTGGTTTCGCATCGATGCACGGTGGCTGAGTCGACCCGGACGGTCGCTGCCCCCGGGCGGTGCTAGTTCTTGCTGGAAGGAGCACATACATGCCGGTTATCTCTCCCCTGGTTCAGTCGCCTGCCATGGTGGCCTTGCGACACAGTCCCATCCCGGCCCTGCGCAAGTTGGCCGTGGAAGAATCGGATACCACCCTGGTACTCCTGGGCAACGTGTCCAGCTACTACCTCAAGCAACTGGCCCAGGAAACTGTAATGCAGGCCCTCGACGGCCGCGAACTGCTCAATCGCGTCGCGGTCGTCCGCCCCGAACGCACCGTGACAACCAGCTCGTAAGCGCCCCAGTCACTTATCCATGAGATGGCCGCACCAGAGCCACAACCCAGTAGCCGCACGAAGCGGATCCCGGGTTGTGGCTTTCGTGTCGTGAGTGGACGCGGATTCACCTGCTCGACGGCGGCCGATGGGCGTCCGTCAGGTTGTACGCCCCCAGCTTCTTGCGCACCGTCGCTCGATTCAGTCCCAGCCAGCGCGCCGCCACCCAGCGGTTACCCTGCACGCGGCGCAGCACGTCATCGAGTAACACCGGCTCGATGCAGCGCAGGAGGTCCGCGTACAGGTCGGCCGGCGCCTGCGCTCCCGCCGCGCGAACCTTCTCGTCGAGCCACTGCCGCACTGTCGCCGCCAATTGCTCGGCCGGCGTGTGCGCGGAGGGATGAACGTTCAGCGTCGGGAAATGCTCCGGCAGCAGCGGACCGCCACGAGAAACGATGGCGGCGTGCTCCAGCGCGTTGCGCAACTCGCGGACGTTGCCGAACCACGGCAGTGCTTGCAGGAAGCGTACCGTCGCCGGCAGCAGCGGCAGGGCACGCGGCTCGAAACGGTGCAGGAAGTGTTCCGCCAGCGGCACCACGTCCTCAGGCCGTTCGCGCAGCGCCGGCAAATGGATCTGGAAAACGTTCAGGCGGAAGAAGAGATCGTGGCGGAACTGCCCCTCGTTCATACGCCGGGCCAGGTCCTGATGCGTCGCAGACAGGATGCGGATGTTGAGCGGCTGCGGCTGATTACCGCCGACGGGCAGGACCTCGCTGTGCTCCAGCACGCGCAGCAGTTTCACCTGCACTGGCGGCGGGATCTCCGCCAGTTCGTCGAGGAAGACGGTGCCGCCGTCTGCCAGCGACAACAGACCGGGTCGGGCCTGGGCCGCGCCGGTGAACGCGCCCCTGACGTGGCCAAACAGTTCACTCTCGACGAGGTTCGGATTGAGGGCGGCCACGTGGACCGGCAGAAACGGCCGGTCGCGGCGCGAACTGTAGCGATGGACGGCGCGAGCGACTAGCTCCTTGCCGGTGCCGCTCTCGCCGGTGATGAGGACGCAGGCATCGCGCGGCGCTACGAGCGCGATGCGTTTGAAGACCGCCTGCATCGCCGGACTGTGGCCGACGATCTCCTCCGGATTGGTCGCCTCCTCCTCCGCGCGGGCGTCGGCGGTCCGTTCCTGCAACGGCCGGCGCTGCAGCGCCCGGGCTACCACTTCGAGGGCCTGCGCCAGATCGAACGGCTTGGCAAGGTAGTCAAAGGCGCCACCCTCCACGGCCCGCACCGCGGTCGTCAGGTTGCCGAAGGCCGTCATGACGACGATCGGCGCGTCGTGGGTCAGCTGGCGCAACTGGGCCAGCGCCGTCAGGCCATCCATGCCGGGCAGGCGCACGTCGAGCAGCACCGCCTCGAAGCGCTGCCGCGCCGCCAGTGCCAGCGCTTCCTCGGCGGACGAGGCGACGGCGACCTGGTGGCCCTCGCTGGTCAAGGCACGCCGCAAGGCCCAGCAGACGCCTTCTTCGTCGTCAACGAGGAGGATCGAGCTCACGTTTTCGGCTCCAGGGGTAGGTCGATGCGAAAGCAGGTATGCCCGGTGTCGCGGTCCCAGGAGATGCTACCACTGTGGGCCTCGGCAATCTGGCGCGACACGGCCAGGCCAAGGCCGACGCCTTCCGGCTTGCTCGTGACGAATGGTTCAAACAGGCGCCCGGCAATCTCGGGCGGCGGACCGGGACCGGAGTCGGTGACCGTAAGCGCCGCCAAGCCGCGGGCGGCTTGCAATCTCACCTCGACCCAGCCACCCGGTCCGGCTGCCTGGACGGCGTTGCCGAGGACGTTGAGGAACAATTGCCCCAGCTGGCCTGCGTCGCCCTGAATGACGCACGTCTCCGCAGGCGGTACCCAGCGCAGCTCGGTGTGCGCGTGGCGACACTGCGGTTGCAGCAGCGTTACTGTGTCGCCGACCAGCGCGGTCAGCGAACACGCTGCACGTCGCAGGACAGTATTTCTTCCCAGGTCGAGGAAGCGCTTCAAATAGACCTCCAGCAGCGTCAGTTGCCGCAGGGCCGCGTCGAGATCGTCGCCTTCGTTCGCCCGCGCGGGGCAGGCGCGGGCATGCAGTTGCAGCGCGAGACGGGCGCCCGTCAGGCCGTTGCGCAACTGGTGCGCCAGGCCGCCGCTCACCTGGCCGAGGAGACGCAGGCGTTCGGTCTGGCGCACCGTCTCCTGTAGGCGAGCGAGTTGCTGGGCCATCTCGTTGACCGAGCGCGTCAGGTCGCGCAGCTCGTCGTTGCGGGCCGGCAGCGGCATGGGACTGAAGTCGCCGCCAGCGATCAGGCGGGTGCGCCGTTCCAGCTGCTGGATGCGCCGGTCGAGCCGCTGACTGACGCCGACGGCCAGCAGTACCGACGCCACGCCAGCGAAGCCGCCCAGCACGAGCGAAGGCCGGATCGCTTCCCAGAGCGCGTCGCGCCACAGGGCTTCTGGATAGAGGATGTAGAGAGTCGCCACCGTGTTGTCGGCGTGCTGGCGCAGACGGAGGCCGCTGCAAAGATAGGTCTGGCCGTTCACCGCGACGCGCGGTCCGGGACGCAGCGTCTGCCAGTCCTCCACGACGGCCTCGGGGGGCGGCAGGTCCAGCGCGGTTTCCGGCAGGGTGCCGGTACGTTCCCCGGTGCTGCTGACGAGAAGGTATTCGGCGCCGGAGAGGCCCTTCATCTGGTTAAGGACGTTTTGCTGGAGGGGAAAGGCGGAGGCACTGAGGGTGTGGGCGATACTGCGCAGGTGCGTCTCGAGCTGCTGCCAGGCACGGGACGCCGACGCCAGCGCGGTCCAGGCGCTGATGCCGACGACGCCGAGCAGCAGCATCAGGAGGGGGGTGAGCAATTGATAACGGATGGGCCAGCGCATGGCGAAATTCAGCGTATCGCCGCGTGGCAAGGGACGCAAGTACACGACTCGGTTCGCAGCGCCAGCAAGGGCAGAAATGAAACCTCGCTGGCGCTTTGAGCTTGTAAGTTGCTCACCAGCAGCCGCGTCTGCCGAAACCGAAGCCGATGCCGACGCTAACCGGCGGCGGCGGCTCCACGACGTACACCGGCGTCGCTGAGTAGACTCGACGGGGATAGCCAGCCGTTGCCTGCATTTCCCGGATCACAAACTCGCTCACGCCGTTCTGCCGCAGCCAGATGATTTGGTCAGCATTTAGGTTATACACCGACCCGGTATTGCGGATCTGGGTGATGATGACGTCGTCGCTGACGTGCTGCTGGGCGAGCGAGACGACATCTTGCAAGCTCAAGGGCGGATGCTGCAGAGCGGCCAGGCGGGCCTCCTGCCGGCGTTCCGATTCATCGACCGAGTTGCCGATCAGGCCGCCCGAGACAGCGCCGACGATGCCGCCAATGGCCGCGCCCGCGCCGGTGTGACCGCTCAGGCTGCCAAGGGCAGCGCCGGTGCCCGCGCCTAAGGCGCCGCCGCCTAGGACGCCGCGGTCGGTATTGCTCATGCTGGCGCAGCCGCCGAGCATCCCCGTGGCCGACACCAAAGTCAGGCTCAGCAGGTACTTCCTCCAGGAGCCCCTGGCTTGCGGTAGGTTCGTGCTGTGCATAGAACAACCTCTCTGCCTGTCAAAACCACCTGGCGGGCGGACGACCGGGGCACTGCCCATAACACAACCCCCGGCCACGGTCAAGGAGGATGGGCGGATCGATTCCCATCCCCCCCGAATAACCCAGGCTCGCCGCTCGTCTCCACCACGAGAGCCCAGCAGCGGGCATCCTCAAACATCGGCTTGCAGGAGTTTGCGACATGAATCGCTTGTGGCACCGCCGCCGGTCCTTACTGGCTGGCAGCTTCCTCGCTTTCCTCGTCTACCTCGTTCCCGCCGTTTGCCAGGCGGAAGCGCCGGCGACCCCCAAGAAGGTCACCACCATCGAGGGAATCACCGAGTACCACCTCGACAACGGTCTGCGTGTACTCCTCTTCCCGGACAACTCGGCTTCGACCGTCATCGTGAACCTGACCGTCCTGGTCGGCTCGCGCCACGAAGGCTACGGTGAGACCGGCATGGCGCACCTGCTCGAGCACATGGTCTTCAAGGGGACGCCACAACATCCGCAGGTGCCCAAGGTTCTGCGCGACCACGGCGCCCGCTTCAATGGCACTACCTGGGTCGATCGCACGAACTACTTCGAGACGATGCCCGCCACCGACGACAATCTCGAGTTCGGCATCCGCCTGGAAGCCGACCGGCTCGTCAACAGTTACGTCAAGCGCGAGGACCTGCTTTCCGAGATGACGGTCGTTCGCAACGAATTCGAGCGCGGCGAGAACAGCCCGGAAAACATCCTCAGCCAGCGCATGCTGGCCGTCGCCTACGAGTGGCACAACTACGGCAAATCGACCATTGGCAATCGCAGCGATATCGAGCGCGTACCGATCGAGAACCTGCAGGCGTTCTATCACAAGCACTATCAGCCCGATAACGCCGTGCTCGTGGTGGCCGGCAAGTTCGCGCCGAACGAGGCCCTCGCCTTCATCGGCAAGTATTTCGGCGCCTTGAAGCGGCCGGAACGTCAACTCGACGCCACCTATACCGAAGAGCCAACCCAGGACGGCGAACGCACCGTGGTGCTGCGCCGCGTCGGCACCATCGGCGTGGTCGGCGCTCTCTACCACATTCCCGCCGGTGCTCATCCGGACTTCGCTCCCATATCAGTGCTGACGACGCTGCTGACGTCGGAGCCCTCGGGACCGCTCTACAAGGCCCTCGTGGCCAGCAAGAAGGCGACAAGCGTCAGCGCCGTCTCCTACGGCTGGCACGATCCCGGCGTCATGGAGATCCTGGCCACGGTGGAGCGCGGTACGCCTCTGGAGGGCGTGCGCGAGGTGTTGCTGAAGGAACTGGAAGGGCTGACGAAGGACAAGATCGGCGCCGAGGCCGTGGACCGCGCGCGCCGACAACTCCTGAATGGCTACGAGGACCTCTTAAAGGACCCAAACCACGTCGCAATCACCCTGAGCGACTACGCGGCCAAGGGCGATTGGCGGCTGTTCTTCCTGCACCGCGATCAGCTGGCCAAGGTGACGCTGGAGGATGTAGCCCGTGTCGCCGGCAAGTACCTGCTGGCGAGCAACCGCACCGTCGGCCTGTATATCCCTACCGACCAGCCGCTGCGCGCCGCCATTCCGGAGACGCCGCCGATCGAGGCACTGGTCAAAAACTACCAGGGCAGCAAGGTGGTTGTCAGCGGCGAGGCATTCGAACCTACCCCGGAAAACATCGAGAAACGCACGCAGCGTCTGACGCTTTCCTCCGGCGTTAAGGCGGCCCTGCTGCCGAAAAAGACGCGCGGGGAAGCGGTCGTCTTCGACCTGACCCTGCGCTACGGCAATGCCGAATCGCTGAAGGGTCAGACGACTGCCGCGGCGTTCCTGGGCACGCTCATGTCCCGGGGCACGGCCCATCACACCCGTCAGGAGCTGAAGGACGAACTGGACAAGCTGCACGCGCGCCTGGCGGCGTCGGGCAGGGCCGGTGAGCTGTCGTTCTCGCTCCAGACCGATCGGACCCACCTGGCCGATGCTCTGAGTTTGCTCGTCGAGATACTCCGCGAACCAACGTTCCCACAGGACGAATTCGATGTCCTGAAACGGCAGCGGCGCGAGGGGCTGGAACAGGGATTGAAGGAGCCGCAAGCCCTGGCCATGCAGGCCCTGCAGCGCAAAATCAGTCCGTATCCCAAGGAGGACGTCCGTTACGTGCCAACGATGGAGGAGGGCATCGCCCGGCTCGAGGCCGTCACGTTGGAACAGGTACGCCAGCTCTACACCAACCAGGTCGGCGGTCAAAATGGTGAGCTGTGTGTGGTCGGCGACTTTGATCCGGAGGTGGTGCGGGCGAAGCTTGACAGCGTACTGAAGGACTGGAAAGCTGGTGCGCCCTACGAGCGCATCAACCGTTCCGTCCCCGACGGCATCAAGGGCGAACGCATCGTGATCGACACGCCTGACAAGGCGAACGCCATCTACGTGGCCGCTCAGGCCTTGGCCAAGACCGACGCCGATCCAGACCATGCGGCACTGGAGGTCGGCGATTACCTCTTTGGCGGCGGTCCACTGGCGTCGCGCCTCGCCAACCGGGTGCGCCAGAAGGAAGGCCTGTCCTACGGCGTCGGCTCGCATTACACGGCCGATTCGCTGGACAAGTCGGCCCGCTTCATGATGTTCGCCATCTGCAACCCGACGAACATGGCGAAGGTGGACAAGGCCATCGCCGAGGAGCTGGCCCGAGTCCTCGACAAGGGACTCGAGGAAAAGGAGTTGCAGGAGGGCAAGGCAGCCTACTTGAAGGCACTCAAGGTGGGGCGTTCGACGGATGCCGGGCTGATGAACCTGCTCAGCGGCGAACTGGCGGCGGGCCGGACTTTCGCCTATTACGCCGATCTGGAGAAGAAGGTTGCCGGCCTGACGCTGGACGAGGTGAATGGAGCGCTGCGGAAGGCGCTCGATCCGAAGCGGCTGGTGATCGTCGAGGCAGGGGACTTCAAAAAGGGAGGCCCGCGGAAGTAGTCTGCGCGCGGCTTGCGGCTTGGCGG
>JRHI01000315.1_pt1 | contig 54873 bp, 43 predicted proteins | sample 215371 | NCBI WGS metagenome assembly JRHI01 (sample SAMN02929681, study PRJNA255918) | sediment metagenome | biome: cave system; feature: Ice Cave; material: Sediment; isolation source: sediment from deep within a dark volcanic ice cave with no known source of... ...
GGGGAAAACATCTCTGGGTGTGGAAGGAAGATCCGTCAGATGCAAGCTTTCCTCGGCTATCCTCAAAATGTCCGAATTGCTATAAATATCAACTAGATGGGGGAATCTCGGGCTTTCGCTGACGCTACCACAAGGCGTTTGGTGCGAAACAGAGGGGAGGACCATGTCACTACCGTGTCACGGAACCAGGAACAGTCCCGCAAATGAAGCGGCCTCGTCTCGCCAGCGTCAGGTAGCTAATCGCCAGGACCCAACAAGTCCCAATAATAACGTGGTTTCCATGCACTCGAAGGCCGCGGAACAGGTTCAAAGCCTGGAAGACATTTTATCGTGCGCGGTACTGGCGGAGGACAAGGAACTCGACGGTATTGTGCATGAGATTGATCAGATTTCAAACACGTTGAAATCAAACGAGTCCGATGCACAAGCCCTCACGCATGCCTTGCAGCGCGCCGTCCTGTGTGCTGTAAAACAAGCTCTTGTTGATCGCGAGCTTCGTTCCCTGGCGTTAACCGATGATTTAACGGGTCTCTATAATCGTCGCGGATTTCTGGCTTCGGCAACCCACCATCTTCGGTTGGCTCGGCGAAATAATGAGGCTCTGCTAATTTTCTTTGCCGATGTAAACAACTTAAAAGAAATCAACGATTCTTACGGGCATCGCGAGGGTGACCTTGCGATCATCCGTACCGCCGACGCCCTCGAACAAACCTTCCGAGAGTCAGACATTATCGCGCGGCTCAGTGGCGACGAATTCGCGGTGTTAGCCGCAGAGGCTTCCAGTGAAAACGAAGAAGCCATCCAGCGCCGGCTAGAACATAATCTTAAGAAATCGAGTGATGAAGAATCGCCCTACGACCTATCCATTAGCATCGGTGTTGCACGTTTCGACCCAGAGCACCCCGCTTCGTTGGCGGAACTGATGGGACAAGCGGACAGAGCCATGTACGAGCAGAAACGCACTCGCAGAGCTTGCGTAAGCAAGCGTTAGCCTCTGTTTATCCAGCCAACCCGCATTTAAAAATTCTTTGGGGGCCTTACGCACATTCCTGGAAGCAGATTGAAAAACATGTTCCACTGAAGTGCACACACACTCACCCAGCCCAACGACGAGCCACTTATCACTTCAGCCGCCGGTGCGCTACCAGTTCAAGTAGTTTACTGCCGTCCTGTTTATCGCTCACAGTTCTTCTGGCGGCAGTTCGGAAACCTCCAAATCAATAGTTAAGTGGTCTTAAAATTAAAGAGCTAGAGTTTAAATGGGTCTCGTAAACGCTTGTCAGTTGAGAACCGTCGGCTTTTAAAATCCCCCTTTCGTGCGCAACCGGCGTAGGGGCTTGATTTTTGCCTTGATTGCGGCCTTTCCGAAATTTGCTGTACACTCAACATCCGTTTTCACCCTGGGGAGCCTTCGATGCTAGTTGTAATGCAGGCGCATGCCACGGAAGAGCAAGTTCGTGAAGTTTGCCGCCGCATCGAGAGTTATGGCTTTAAGGCGCATCCGATTCCAGGCGCGGTCCGAACGGCCATCGGCATCACAGGCAACAACGGTGCGGTCGATATCGGCACACTTGAATCCTTACCAGGGGTAGCCGAATGCATTCCGGTCAGCAAGCCCTATAAGCTCGTAAGCCGCGAGGCAAAAGAAGAAGACAGCGTCATCCGTGTTCCTGCTCCCGCTGGTGACGTCCTTATCGGGGGGCAGGCCATCGTCCTGGTCGCGGGTCCTTGCGCAATTGAGAGCGAAGCGCAGGCCATGGCCATAGCCGAGCCTATCGCGAAAGCGGGCGTGCACCTTTTTCGCGGGGGCGCCTATAAGCCGCGGACCTCACCTTACAGCTTTCAGGGAATGGGCGAGCCCGCGCTGAAAATCCTCGCCAAGGTTCGCGAGCGCTTCGGACTGGGAATCGTGACCGAAGCTCTGGATCACGAAAGCCTTGACCTCGTTGAGCATTATGCTGACGTTATCCAGATCGGTGCGCGCAATATGCAGAATTTCTCGCTGCTCAAGCGCGCTGGCCGTTCCCGCAAACCTGTTCTGTTGAAGCGCGGCATGTCCGCCACCCTGGATGAATTTCTAATGGCCGCGGAATATATTCTGTCGGAAGGCAATTACAATGTCATTCTCTGCGAGCGCGGTGTGCGAACTTTTGCCGACCACTCGCGTAACACGCTCGATCTCACGATAATTCCGGCCGTCAAGAAACGTAGCCATCTTCCCATCCTCGTGGATCCGAGCCACGGAACCGGAGTCCGCCACAAAGTACTACCGCTTTCGCGCGCCGCAATCGCCGTCGGCGCTGATGGCTTGCTCATTGAAGTTCATCACCAACCCGACAAAGCGCTTTCCGACGGCGCGCAATCCATTCTCCCGGAAGAGTTTCTCCAACTCATCGAGGAAATCCGGCCGATTGCTGGGATAGTGCATCGCAGCGTCAATTAACAGGATGAAATTTCCTATCGCCTGAACGGATGAAACGCCTGCGCAATTATCGAGTCCTGATCGTCGGCGCTCTGCTTCTCGCGGGTACAGGAGTGGAGGTCGCACGCGAACATCGTCCGTCTGTTTTGCGGCGCGGCCTTCGCCTCTGCGCATACATTTCCAGCGCCGATGGCAACGTCTCAGTCGTAGATCTAATCCGCCTGACAGTCACCGCAAAAATTCCCGTTGGGCCCGCGCCTTCCGGGCTACGCGAACATCCCACGCGCAAGGAAATCTGGGGCGTCAGTACCACCGGGAATTACGCGTGGGTGATCGACTCGCCGCGCGACGTGGTAGCCGCGCAAATCCCCGTCGGCGCTTCCCCCTTTGCGATTGATTTTTCCCCGGATGGCAAACGCGCTTACGTGGCTTCGTCTGGGTCGGCATCACTCGTCGTCATCGATTGCGCCTCGCGGCTTGTTATTGCGCGTGCGCGAACCGGCCGCCGGCCCTGGCTCGCGCATGCCAGTCCGGACGGGAAATATGTACTCGTGTCCAATCGCGAGGATTCCACACTTAGCATTTTTGACGCCGGCTCGCTCAGCTCCGTGGCAATAATTCCGGTCGCCGCCAATCCCGAGCAGATTGCGATCTTGCCGGATAGCTCGGCCGCCTTCATATCGGCAGCGGGGAGTGACCAAATTTCCGTGGTCGATTTGCGCCGTCGCGTACTGGTCACAAACCTTCCAGTCGAAGGCTCCCCTGTGGATCTTATTTTGAAGCGTGATGGAGGCGAACTGTACGTCACTTCTCCGGCGTCACATGGGATGGAAGTGATCGATACAGAGTCAAATGAGGTGGGAAATTCACTGGTGCTCGGTTTCTCCCCAACGCACGCGGTCCTGACCGCTGATTCGAGCGTTCTCTATGTAGCGGACGCTGCCGCCGGACACGTGATTCCCGTCGACATTAGTGTTCGCCGCCTGCGCGCTCCGATCTCTGTCGGACAGCAGCCCGGCATGGCGCGCTTCGACCCCAGCGAAAAAATTCTGCTCGTGGTAAACGAAGGCTCCTCGGATCTCGCGGTGATTCGGGTCAGCACCGGAAGCCTGATCACCATGATCCCAGTGGGCGCGCACCCGAACAACATCGCGGTTAAACTCTTCTAAGTCACGGGCCAGGCGAAATTTTCTTCGCCCAATTTCACTTCGAGTGAACCTTCCGCAGGTAAAATGTCCATCGGCAAGCCTTGGCGCCACAACGCCACGCTCACTCGCAGCGACATACAATCGTCAAGACACAGCAGTCCCTTGCTCACCGAAATTTCGAAGAATTTCGCGTAAGCTGCCGCTATTAAATTTGGCGCCGCTAAGGGACAGCCCTGCTTTTTCTCCATGTGGAAGCGCACTACTTTTCCGCGGCGAACCAGTGTCACGACGCGCACCATGTCAATGGCTTGCAGTGTGAGGTGTAACTCAAATTCATCGAGCTCCTCCAAGGTTTTGGGGAACGCGTCGACGCGAATATTCAAGTATTGTTCATCAAAACCGTAACGCAATTCGTGCAGGTAAAATTGCCGCCCATGCATCGCACCGCTCCGGCGCTCCGCGGAATAAAGTCCGGCGCCCAGCCATTCGAAGTAGGAAGTGTCCCGTCCATCCACGGATACTTGCAGGAATCCCGCAGGCAATAGCTGGAAGGCTTTTTCCGGCTGGCGCTTAATGGGCTCAACCAGGGCAAGAGGCGCCGCAAGTTTCAGCACCTGATAGACATTTGTAAGGTACTTGCGAAACAGCTCGTCAAATTCCGCATCATTCGCTGAGCTGTGTTCCGGTCCAAACCACCAGCACCAATCGCTGCCTTCTGCGGCCAGAATCGATTCATAAGCGGCGGCCAAATTATCTTCGCTTGGGGCGTCCGCATCGCCGCGCGCCAAGCTTTCTGCGGCGCGAGTGTACGCATCGCGCGCATCAGCAAGGAGATTCCACGCGGTAACGTCTTCCTGATGCCCTATCCACACGTCAAAATTGGCATTAATCCAGGAACCGGGGAAAATTCCCTTGCTGACGGGCATGTTGCCTGCTTCGGACAACGCCTCCGATACGGTCAATGCGCGAATGTCCGGGTCGTCCTGCACGCGGCGGTAAAATTCCCGCAAAAACTCGCGCCCGTTCCCGGGGTAGTATTCCCAGGCATTTTCACCGTCGAGAAAGATGCTGACCGTGAGAGGTCTTTCCGCCGCCACGCGCTCACTGAGGTGACGCAAGCGTCCGTGGAAGTCAGCGGCCGCAGCGCGTTGATCCATTCTGCTATATACGAATCCGACGAGGTCGGAGATGTGATGATCGCGAAACAGACCGGTGATTTCGTGCGCTCCCAACTGCACGCGCAGAGGCGAATACAGTCGATCGGCATTCGCGGGCATACCCGACGAATCTCGCCCAAACCCTATATTTAGCGTGCGGCCGAGTATGCCTTCGTCCGTCCCGAACCAGCGGAAACCCTCTTGGGCGGCCAAGGCCATCGCTTGATCTGAAACGGAACCTTCGGACGGCCATAATCCTGACGGCAAGTGCCCAAATACGCGCTCGTGGTAATTGCGCGCGCGCACCAATTGCTCACGGGCATCGTCAGGATGACGAAAGGGTTTTGCCGGAAGCGGTGTGCCCGGATTGGAGACACGGGCTACTCCGGAATAGCACAACAGCGGAAGAATCGGATGATAAAACGGCGTTGTGGAGAGCTCAACTTGTCCGCGCGCCGCAGCTTCGCGATACACCGGCAAAACCAGAGCAAGAAGCTCTAATTGTTTGTGGCGCAAATACTCTTTATCTTTTTCGGAAAAGTCGCGGCCCTTGGAGGCCAGTTCGCTGACCACAGGATCGCGGGCCAACCATTCTTCATCCATCCATGCCAATTGCGATAACACTTGCAGATCCCGCCAATCGCGCGGCCCGAACGTAGTCAAGGCCGCGCGGTTGCCGGAAGCTTCCACGCGTTCGTGCAACTCCATAAAACGACGCCAGCGTGATATCAAGTTATCGCGATTGGCCTGAAACGCACGCCCCAGAATCTCCGCTTTGTCTTCCGTACTGAGCATGTCGACAGGACGAAACGCTACCTGAAACCACGGTTCGTCGAATCTGCCGCTAGCGTACTCCTCGAGCTGCATCCCCAGCGAGGGGACCACGTTGAATGTAGCGTGCACTCGGGGAAATTCCTCGAGAACTCGCACCATGCCCCAGTAGTCTTTAAGCGCGTGAAGGCGCGTCCATGGCAGCACATAGCGCCGTGTTTCCGGCTCGCGGTACAGCGGTTGGTGCATGTGCCACAGTAGAACCAAATGGATGCGATTCATTAGCGGCGAGTCTCCCATCGCAACATTGTGGTCATGTTAGACTGAGCGTCCATCGCATGCGTATCATAGATCGCTATATCGTCCGGCAAGTTTTCTCCAACGCCCTGCTGGGTCTCACCGTTTTCACGTTTGTTTTCTTTGTGCCACAGCTCGTGCGATTAATGGAACTAATCGTTCGGCATACCGGCAATGCCAGTAGCGTTTTTCTTTTATTTCTTTCGACAGTACCCAGCGTGCTCACGTTCACAATTCCGATGGCTGTCCTTGTTGGCGTGCTGATTGGCTTGGGCCGTATGTCCGCCGACAGCGAACTCATCGCGCTCAACACCGTGGGCATCAGCATGCGCCGGATTCTGGTGCCCGTCGGCGTATTGGCAGCCGGCGGCGCCGCGGTAACGCTGGCAATAACAGTGTGGTTGGGTCCGCTTTCCATGCGCACCTTTCGCCAAACGGAAGGCCGGCTGCTAGCGTCGCAAGCGTCATTTCAGTTGCAGCCTCGAGTCTTTGATGAGCGTTTTCCAAAACTCGTTCTGTACGTTCACGATGTCGAAGCCGCCGGAGCACACTGGCACGGAGTGTTTCTCGCGGAATCGGGATTACAGACAGGTTCCCGTTTAACGCTGGCGGAGGACGCCATTGTAATTCCCGACCCCGGGCAGGGCAAGCTCCAGTTCCACTTACGGGGGGGCAGCACTCACGAATACTCATTGCACGATCCAGGCCATTATTCGGTAACAACATTTGGCGAAAGCGACTGGCCGCTTGAAGTCAACGGTTTAAATCCTGTCGATTTGCGGCGGCCCACGCTGGCCGAGCGTAGCATGCATGATTTGCGCATAGCGCAAGGGATTTCGTGGAGAGAGGCGCGCGTCGAATTCTACCGCCGGCTCGCCTTCCCAGGGGCGTGCGTGGTTTTTGCGTTGGTCGCCGTGCCGCTTGGTGCGCGCCCGCGTCGTGGCGGACGCGCGGCAGGGTTTCTGATCGCCTTAGCCTTAATTGCCGCTTACTACCTGCTCTTCATTACCGGGGCAGGAATGGCGCGCGACGGAACAGTAATACCTGCCGTGGGGATCTGGGGGGCGGATGTGCTCGTCGGATTGCTCGGGCTCGCCATGCTTCCTCGAATCGAACAACTGCATGAAGAGAATTGGATATCACGATTGACGGACCGACTGAAGATCTGGCAGCGGCGTCGCAGGAGAAAAGCAGCTCGTGCGCGGCAGCGCGCCGCAAAAGAGGCCATCGAATCCTCCGCGGGCGAGCATCCCAACGGTGAGCGGCGCCTGGGTGCCCGAGCACCTTTTGGCTGGCGGCACAGCAGCGGATTCCCGCAATTGATGGACCTCTACGTTCTTAGAAACTTCGTTTATTACCTTCTGCTGTTCTTAGCGGGATTCGTATTTCTCTATGAGGCATTCACTTTCTTTGAGCTTTTGGACGACATCGCGCGGCACCGAACGCCATTTTTGGTGGTAACGAAATATTTTTGGTATCTTACACCACATTTAACCTATCAAATCGCCCCATTGGCGGCGCTGGTCGCCGTACTGGTGACACTCGGAGTAATGACCAAGAACAATGAAATTGTCGCCTTCAAAGCAAGCGGTGTGAGCCTGTACCGCCTTGCGCTGCCTCTTCTCGTGGCCGGTTTAGTGATTGCCGGCGCGATGCTGTTTCTCGATGACATTTATCTGCCCTACGCCTACCAACGTCAGGATGCCTTGCGCAACCAGATCAAGGGACGTCCGCCTCGAACGTTTCAATCGCGCCGCCAATGGATTTTCGGCGAGAATTCCAAAATGTATAATTACGATTTATATGACCCGGACGCGAAACTTTTTGGTCATCTCAACGTGTTTGAGCTCGACCCCAGCACATTTCAAATGAAGCGGCGTATCTTTGCGACACGCGCCCATTGGGAGGAAGCCGAAAAAACCTGGATCCTCGAATCCGGGTGGGTGCGGGATTTCGATGGCCGGGAGATCACGCGGTACGAACCGTTTAAAGCGACTACCCTGGCAGAGCTGACCGAGGGCCCTGGCTATTTCACGCGAGAACTTCCCCAAGCCTACAAGATGAACTGGCGCGAATTGCGGAACTATATCCTCGATTTGCACCAAGCCGGATTCGACGTTGCGAATCTGACGGTGCAATGGCACAAAAAGTTTGCGTTCCCCCTCATTACCCCTATCATTATGCTCTTGGCTATTCCTTTCGCATTTTTGGTGGGTACTCGAGGAGCGATCGGAGGCGTAGCCTTAGGAGTGGGGATCGGCATAGTCTATTGGGCAATTTCGGAACTGTTCGCAGCCATGGGTGGCGTTGGCCAGTTGCCGCCCCTTCTGGCGGGATGGTCCCCTGATTTTATTTTTACGTTTCTTGGCGCCTACTTCTTTTTGAAAATGCCCACGTGAACACGCTCAAATATAAACTCCCCTCAAGTTCGTATCGTCATTTCTCGATCTTCCTCAAGGAGTTAAAGTAAAAGGTGAACACCCAAACAGTCGGCTAGCCGACAACTCAATGGATACTTCTAATCGTCCGGTATGACTACTTTCTTCCGACAAACCTCAAGCGAAGAGTGAAGGCGCGTCTCTGCCCGCCTTTAAAAGTGAGGAAATTCGACGCTGCATTATTATTGACCACGGTGTCCGGGTTTTTTCGGCCAGTTATGTTCACGGCCGCCACTCGGGCCGCGAAAGCATAGCCGCGAAACCGGAAGGTCTTCTCTACTCCAAGATTCAGACTCAGGTAGTCCGGAAATCGCTGTCGGCCAGGCCGGCCCACTACCTGCAATTGCTGGTTGATGACGTTGAAAGGAAAGCCAGTGCGATATTCGAAGAAGTAACTGAAGAAAATTTCCCAGACTGGAAGAGGCGCCCATCCCCAGGTAACCAATCGGTTGGGGGTATCCCACGCGAGCGGACCGGATTTTTGGGGTGAAAAAAGCAGAGCGCCGAGAACAGGGTCGAAGGCTTCGTTGGTGCGGGCCGTCGAACGCGTGTAGCTGCTAAAAATTTCGGCGTTGTCACTGAACGAGTGACGCAAATAGATCTCAGCGGAGCGGTAGCGGTCGCGTCGGTTATTATGCAAAACGAATAAAGCTTCGGGGCGCCTGGGTCTGCCAGCGTCTTCAAACGCAAACTCGCGGCGGCCGTCGCGCGCCATGAGGTGAATCCCGGCTACCGTTTTGCTTCTAATTTTTTGGCGCCATTCCGCGCTGCTCGTGTAAACCCGCGGCTGCTCCAGTCCGGCAGCAGGTACAACAAACCTGCTGCGAAACAGGCCGGGAGGAATTATCTCTCCCGCGATGTTATAAAAAGTGTCGCTCTGCTGCTGGTCCAGCGCTTGTCCTAACAGCGCTAGATTTAAAGGTTGGTTGTAAACTCCCCATGCAAGCGAGAGTTTGGCGCTTTCGCTGCGAAACGGAAGCACATTTACCGCGATGCGGGGCTCAACCATTGCTGCGTGAACGATTTGGTCCCAGTCGGTGCGAACTCCTACCTGAATTACCAGCGGCTTGACGATCCTCCAGGTGTCCTGTATATATCCGCCGGCCTGCTTGTTGTTGAGCTCAAAATCGCTCGGACCGGAAAAAACGGTAGTGCGCAGCCGCGTGCCATTCTTGCGGCGGACCTCAATCTGGCCGCGCACTGCGAGCTGATCGAGCAGGAGCGTCGCACCGTTTACGCCCGCGGCGAAATCGTGGGTACCGTGCCAATGGCGTGACGGAACAGCAACGCTAGCGAGCCATTGCAGTCGGCGCACGTCGCGGTCCAAGCTTTGGAAGAAATTCCCGGACGTGCCGGATGGTGTCTGTATATAGGTTTCCGTGCCGCGAGGGAACACTTTGGTCGTACTTTGATCTGCTGCGAAACCAATTTCGAAAAGCGCTCCGCTCCAAAATATCTGATCTTTTACGGAACCAAATAAGCGCGTGGCATCTAAGTCCGTGGTGGTCGAGAGCGGATTTAAAGCATCGAGCCCCAGATGCGCGCCGTCTTCGCGATTGTAAAGGAAGCTTCCCTGCAAAATCTGCCGCGGAGTGATGTTGAATTGCAAACGGGTAAGGCTGTCTCCACTCCACACCGTGGTCGAATCGGCGCCCCGAGGCTGTTCACGAACCACGTGAAAAGTATGCTGCACGCTGAGGGTCTCACTGAACCACATGCGTCCCTTTTGCAAAGGCCCGGAAAAATTAAACCGCGGATACCAATTGCCCAGACGCACCCCGCGCTGCAGGTGGATGCCCGGGATGAAATTCGTGGTGCCGAAGCGCCAGCGATCGTCTCCGGCGGCGGTATCGATTGCCAGCACACCCGCTGCGGCATGTGGGTACGCGGCGCTGAAGCGTCCAGTCTGGACTTCCACCGCGCGAATGCTATCGACCGCTAAGCGCGCATTCAGCGCCCCGGTTGCGGGATCTCCGATCTCAAAACCGTCCAGAAAATATGCTGTGTCAGCTACGCGGGAACCTGCAATATGTAATCCGCCGACAGGATCGCGAATCACACCGGGCAATGTGACGAGGCTATTCTGAAGGACATGCGTGCTGGGCACGGGAATGTCGCGGATTTCGCGAGCCACGATTGTTGCTTGATGCGATGTATCCTGAGGATCGACCCGAGCCGTGGAAGACGTGACTTCAACCTTTTCATGAACTTCTGTTTCGTGGCTCAGTGTAAGTGCCACTTCCGTGGTTCCTTCGCGGAGAGCTAAAGCATAACTAGAGAGCGCGAAAAAACCTGCCTTCGTCAGCGTGAGTTGGGCGTCGCCCGCCGTCAGACCCACGAAGGCAAATCGTCCAGCTTCGTCGGTGTGAGATGTGCGCGCCTTCGGATTGGCGTCGCGCAGAAGAACTTCGACGCCGGGGACCGGAACTCCATTTTCATCCAGGACAATCCCTCGCAGTTCCGCTCGGCTCTGAGCCGCGAGGGCGCTCGAAGCAAACAGCGCGGCGAGGAAAGCGATGCTCAACAGAATTGCAATCGGGGGCCAAGTAAACTGTAGAGCTCGCTTCATGAGTAAGCCTAAATTTACTTTAAGCCCCAGGGGGAAAAGCTTCAAGCACTACTGCGAGGGACTCACCGGTTTATCCCATCCTACGCGGAGCACCGCGTCTTTTTTCCTCTTTTTCTTCCAAAACGGCGTGCGCGGCAGCTAGACGGGCGATGGGCACGCGGTACGGCGAGGCGCTAACGTAGTCCATGCCAACGCGATGACAAAATTTCACGCTCTCGGAATCGCCACCGTGCTCACCGCAAATTCCTATTTTCAATTTAGAGCGTGTGCTCCGGCCTTTTTCGATGGCCCATTTCATCAGCATCCCCACACCGGCGACGTCCAGGCTCTGAAAGGGATCGGCGGAGAAAATTCCAGCTTTCTTTTCGTCAACGTAGTCAGGGAGGAAGCGGCCGGCATCGTCGCGTGAGAGGCCCATCACGGTTTGTGTGAGGTCGTTTGTGCCGAAGGAAAAGAACTCAGCAACTTCGGCGATCTGATCCGCCAGAAGGGCGGCCCGGGGCAGCTCAATCATCGTGCCGACGAGATAGTCAAGCTTGATCCCGGCCCTCTTGATGATTTCATCGGCAACTCGCCTGGTGCCCTGTTCCAGAATCCGGAGCTCTCGACGATCCAAAGTGAGCGGGTGCATAATCTCAGGCAATACTTTAACTTTTTGTTTTTGGCATTCGACCGCTGCTTCGATGATCGCGCGTACTTGCATCTCGAGAATTTCGGGATAAGTGATCGAAAGCCGACAACCACGATGACCTAACATCGGATTGGCTTCACGCAGTTGCTCGACGCGCCGTGCTACAGTCTCGACATCGATGCCGATTTTTTTCGCGAGCTCTTCCTGCTTGGCGCGCTCATGAGGGACGAACTCGTGCAGCGGCGGGTCCAGGAGGCGGATGGTGACCGGGCACCCATCCATCGCTTTGAAAATTCCGGTAAAGTCGCGGCGCTGGAACGGCAGTAGCTTGGCCAGCGCTTTGCCGCGTGCTTCGTGATTGTCGGCCAGAATCATTTCCTGAATGGCGAGCTGGCGCTCATGGCTGCGCTCCGGGTGCTCGAAGTCCTTGAAGAACATATGCTCCGTGCGGCACAAACCAATTCCCTCTGCGCCCATCTCGCGCGCTTTACGTGAATCCTGGGGCGTGTCGGCGTTGGTACGCACCCGTAGCCGGCGAATCTGGTCGGCCCATTTCATTAGCGTGAAATAGGCAGGTGGGAGCGTGGGGTCCACAAGCGGAATCTTTCCCTCGAACACCAAGCCGTCGCCACCCTCGATGGTGATCCACTGGCCCTGCTTGATCAAGCGGCCATTAGCGGTCATCTGCTTTCGATCGTAATCGATGTCCAGCTTCTCGCAGCCTACGATGCAGCACTTCCCCCATCCTCGCGCTACCACTGCCGCGTGGCTGGTTTTGCCACCCGTGGCGGTGAGAATTCCCTGCGCGACGAACATTCCGCCCACATCCTCTGGGCTGGTTTCACGACGCACGAGAATCACTTTTTCGCCGCGTGCCGCCCATGCCTCGGCTTCTTCAGCCGTGAAGATCGCGGCACCCGATGCGGCGCCCGGAACGGCATTGATCCCCTGTGCGATCTTTCGCTTGTCGAGCTCGGCGCGCGGGAAACTGGCATCAATTACCGGATAGAAAAGGCGCTCGATATCTTCCGACTTGATGCGGAGTAGTGCTTCATTCTTGCTGATGAGTTTTTCATTGGCCATGTCTACCGCAATTTTAAAGGATGCCGTAGGCGCGCGCTTTCCAACGCGCGTTTGCAACATATACAGCGTGCCCTCTTCAACGGTGAACTCCATATCCTGCATATCACGATAATGGCGCTCGAGAATTCCGCGCACACGCTCGAGCTGCTTGTAGACGCGAGGCATGCGTTTGGCCATTTCTTTCAATGGCATTGGGGTGCGAATGCCGGCGACGACGTCCTCACCCTGGGCGTTCAGGAGGAAGTCGCCATAGAATTCCTTTTCGCCGGAAGAAGGGTCGCGTGTGAAGCAAACTCCGGTCCCGGAGGCGTCACCCGTATTCCCGAACACCATTTGCATTACGTTCACGGCGGTCCCCAGAAGGCCGGTGATTTTTTCCACGCGACGATAGGTAACTGCTTTCTCCGCCATCCACGATGTGAAGACCGCGCCAATAGCGCCCCACAGTTGCTCGTTGGGATCCTCGGGGAAATCTTTCCCCGTGGCTTTGCGAAAGTGCGCCTTATATTCGGTCACGAGTCCGCGCCAGCCGTCGGCGGGTACTTCCGTATCTAGCTTGATTCCCAGCCGTGATTTTAGGCTGCGCAGCTTATCTTCAAGCTCTTCTTTAGGTAGGCCGATGACGACTGTCGAATACATTTGAACGAACCGGCGGTACGCGTCGTAGGCAAAACGCTCGTTTTTGGTGTTGCGAGCCAGCGCCTCTACGGATTTTTCGTTTAAGCCCAAGTTAAGAATGGTTTCCATCATTCCAGGCATGGAGCGCGCGGACCCGGACCTGACGCTGACGAGAAGCGGGTCCCTGGCATCGCCAAGCTTCTTACCTGTCACACGCTCGAGCCTCTTCAGATTCGCGGAAACCTGAGCGGCAAGCTCCGGTGGATAGCGCCGATCGCGTTTGAGAAAATAATCGCAGGCTTCCGTCGTGATCGTGAAGCCCCCGGGGACAGGCAAGCCAATTCGGGTCATCTCGGCGAGACCGGCGCCTTTTCCTCCGAGAATATCTTTCATCTCCCCATTGCCTTCCGCCTTCCCTGCTCCGAAAAAATAAACAAATTTGGACACTCGCAACCCCCAAGAAGAATTTTTGAAATTGTGGATCTAAAGCAGAAAATTAAAAACACACAGACCGCCTGAGCAGTTAAAGCAAAAGTTGAACTGTCGGCCTGCCGACTTTTCAAAGGATCAGCTCGCCGATTACCATCTGCGTGATTAAACGAATGCTTTAAGTTTACTTCAGCGTTTCTCTTCTGGTGCAAGCTCCGCGAAATCTGCAATCGTCGAGAACTCGCGCAGCAATTCCGCGAGCAGGCTCAAACGATTTGCCCGCACTGCGGGATCCTCGGCCATCACCATCACTTCATCAAAAAAGCGATCAACGGATTTCCTGAGCGAGGCAATCGCTTCGAGGGCTTCGCGATAACGTCCCGCGCGCTTCTCAAGATCGATTTTAGAAGCAGCCGCCCGGGCGGCGGCATAAAGCTCTTTCTCTGCTGCGCTCGCGAATAGCTCGGGATTTACTTTGGGTCGTTGCGAGTCAGAGAGGTTTGCCTTCTCGATGATCTTGCGGATACGCTTGAATGAGATCGCCAGCGGCTCAAAATTTTTGGTGCGGCGAATGGCTTTTAGCGCCTCGAGCCTGTGCATGGCATCAACCAGATTATCGGCGCCAGCCTTGAACACTGCATTGACCTCATCGTACGCGAAGCCAGAGCGTTCACGAAGAAGATAGCGGGCACGCTCGAGTATGAATTCCAAAACTTTTGCTTCCACATCCGGCATCAGTGTAATTTTTGGCGGATAAGAGAGTAAGTTACGGCCCGCCACATCTATGGCTGAGGAAAGAGAGACTGGCAGCTTTCTTTCCAGGATAATTTTGACGATGCCCAACGCCGCGCGCCGCAAGGCAAAAGGATCACTTGAGCCCGTAGGGATCAAGCCCGCGGCAAAACATCCGCAGATGGCGTCGAGCTTGTCGGCGAGAGCAACAGCGCAACCGGTTAGATTGCGAGGGATAGGATCATCGAGTCCTACTGGACGGTAGTGGTCATACACAGCCCAGGCAACGTCTTCGGATTCACCTTGCGCGCGCGCGTAGAGACCGCCAACAATACCCTGCAGTTCGGTAAACTCACGGACCATTCCCGTCACGAGGTCGCACTTGGAAAGTTCCGCGGCGCGGTCAGCATCGGAAACGTGAGCTTGCAGCAGACCGCTGTTGAACCAGCGGTCCGCAAAAAATCTGGAGATGGCGCGCATGCGCTCCACTTTTTCTTTGTAGCTGCCGAGGCGCGATTCATATGTTACCTGCGCGAGTTTTGGGAGATAGTCGGCCAGCCGACATTTCTGATCCGACTCCCAGAAAAAACGCGCGTCCGCGAATCGCGCTTTTAGAACGCGCTCGTGACCCGCAATCACCAAGGACTTCCGGTCGCGATCCAGATTGATGACTGCGAGAAAATGCGGCGCCAGCTCTCCATTCTTTTTCTCGACGGCAAAATACTTTTGATGGCCGCGCATCACCGTAATTAAAATTTCATCCGGCAAATCCAAGTAGCTTTCGTCGAAGCTCCCCAAGATGACGGTGGGATATTCGTTCAAGTACGTCACCATATCGAGCAGCGCGGGGTCGTCGTGCACGCGTAGGCTTCGCCGGCCCATCAAGGGCACGATCTCGCGCTCAACTTTCTTGCGACGCTCTTCGGGCCGAACGATTACAAAATTTGAGCGCAAACGTTTCTCATAATCAGGCCAGCCAGAAACGCGAATCTTGCTGGAGCCCAGAAAGCGATGGCCCGACGTAGTGTTACCGGAAGCCAGTCCCGCGAACTGGAAGCGAATCGGCTTGCCGCCCAGTAGCGCAACGATCCAGCGTATCGGACGGATAAAGCGAGGGCCAGTCGCGCCGGTCCACTGCATGGCACGCGGCCAGGAAATTTCTTGAATCACACGCGGCAGAACCTCACCAAGAATCGCATACGCCGTTCTGCCCGGTATCACTTGCCTGAATGCGAGATATTCTCCGCGCGGACCCGAAACCGTATGGAGATCGCTGAGCGTAGCTCCTTGCTTGGAAGCGAAGCTTTCGGCGGCTCGCGTGGGTTTGCCGGCATTATCAAATGCAACAGATTTTGGGGGGCCAGTAACTTCGCGCGTAGCGTCGGCTTGCTTGAGAAGAACGTTGTGGGCGATCGCTACTAATCTTCGAGGCGCACCAAAAGTTTCGACTTTTCCCGCCTGCAAGAGATTTTCGGTTGCTAGATATTTCTCAAGTGATGCTTTAAGTTCTCCGCAAGCTTTCGCAATCAATCCTGCGGGAATTTCTTCGCACCCTACTTCGAGGAATAGTTCTCCGCCGGTGAGGGTTTTCATGAACGCACCAAGTGCACGGAGTTGCCCTGCGCGGAGTTCTCAAAAACGGTTTGTGCGGGCACTACTGACTGCTGGTCCACGTAATACTCCGCAGTGCGGCACGCCAGAGTTCGAACGCGCCCGATCAACGTAGCGCGTTCGGTGGTGGAGATCACCCCGCGAGCGTCCAGTTGATTGAACAAATGGGAACACTTCAAGCAGAGCTCATAGGCGGCGAGAATGGGGTAACGCGCCTTTGATTCCGGAGTGGCATCTTTATAGCCGAGCAGCAACCGTTGGGCTTCTTTTTCGTAGAGCTCAAAAACTTTGCGGGTCATTGCGGCGTCAGCAAGATCGAAGCTGTAAACCGAGAACTGCTGCTCCTCGGCAAGGCGGACTTGCGCGTAGGTCGTCTCCTTTGACCAGCGCAGGTCGTAGACGTTTTCGACATCCTGTAGCACCGCAGCGATACGTTCGAGCCCGTAAGTGATTTCCGCGGAAATGGGATCAAGATCCTGCCCGCCACACTGCTGGAAATAGGTGAACTGGGTGATCTCCTGCCCGTCAAACAAGATTTGCCAACCGATTCCCCACGCTCCAAGAGTCGGCGATTCCCAGTTATCTTCTTCGAACCGGATATCGTGCTCGCCGAGGCGAATTCCAATTGCGCTCAAACTAGCGAGGTAAATGTCCTGAATATCAGCCGGAGCAGGTTTAAGAATCACCTGCATCTGGGTGTGCTTGTATAGCCTGTTTGGATTTTCACCGTATCGGCCATCCGCAGGACGCCGGCTAGGCTGAACATACGCGACGCGATAGGGTCCCGGGCCGAGTACTCGCAGAAAAGTTTCAGGGTGCATTGTCCCAGCGCCAACCTCGACGTCGTAGGGCTGCTGAAGCACACAACCACGCTTGGCCCAGAATTCCTGCAGGCGAAAAATCATGTCCTGGAAGGTAAGGCCCTTCTTTGAAGCTTCATGTTTTACTTGATGTGGCACTCAGGGACTCCAACAAGCGGCGCGTCGTTAATTTCTTTTCCGAGTGATGCTCTATCAAATCCAACATAAAATCATTTAACTCTGCCGTTACCTGTGCAATTTTTTCTTCGTCTGATAAGTAGTCCAACTTCTCTTTCACTATTTGTTGCGCGAGCAGTCGAGCTCCGGCCGAAAGTCCGCGCGCCCCGGCAGAGCGGCAATCGCGGCAGGCCAGTCCGGGCGAAAACTTAGAGCGATAAGCGTTGTCGTCCTTCAAGGCTCGGCCGCACCGCGAACAGTGGTCAAGTGACGGCAGCCATCCTCCTAGGCGGACAGTCCAAAGATTAAAGTACGCCAGAGGTAAAGTGATGCTGGCGGTGCGCTCGATAGTTCGTGCGGTCACCAGCAGCAGACGAAAGACCGCATCGGAAACTTCGCGCTCCGGAAGAACGGTCTCCGTCACTTCGCTGACCAGAGCCAGGCCCACGCTTAGTTCGTACTGTCGTTGTGCTTCGAGAAAACTCTCGATCAATTCACATTGGTTAATGCGAACCAAGTCGCGGTTTTCTTTTTCGAAAAACCAGATGCGAACGTAGGACATCAATTCCAGGGTCGAGCCGAAACGACTCTTGGTGCGACGCGCACCGGCGGCGACGCCGCGAATTCTTCCAGCCCTGCGTGAAAGAAAACTTACCAGGCGATCTCCTTCGCCTAGCGGGTACGTACGTAAAATAATCGCCTCCGATTCCCTGGCTGGCATGACCGTGTCGGCGCGCCGACAGCCGCGCCATTTTCTGCGCACGATGAAGCGCACGCGAAAACATCGTTACTTATCACAGCCGGCGAAGCGAAGCAAATCCAAATCGCACGCGACACACGATTCCCACTTGAAAAAATGCGCCGCTCGTTTACAGTGGTGCGACCATGAATGCGCCAGCAAGCGCTGTAGACATCGTCGGCGTCGGTCTGAATGCGACCGACACGATCATCGAGCTTCCGTCATTCCCTTCTCTCGATTCGAAGCTTGAGATTTCTTCCACGCAAATTCTCCCCGGTGGGCAAGTTGCGACCGCAATAATAGCGTGCGCCTACTGGGGCCTGCGCACCCGTTATGTCGGGAAAATTGGCGACGATACCGCAGGGGAGCTACATCGCAAAGAATTCGCCAAGGCCGGAGTTCACGCGCATCTGATCTGCGTGCCGAATTGTCCCAGCCAGTCGTCCTACATTCTAATAGATCAAAGGAGCGGCGAGCGGACAATACTTTGGCAGCGCAACCAGCGGCTCGCGCTACAACCGGACGATTTGCAACCCGAGCTGATCGTGAATGCCAAGCTATTGCACGTTGATGGGCACGATGGCCATGCGGCGGCAGTGGCGGCACGTTGGGCTCGCAAAGCAAATATTCCCGTGACGGCTGATTTCGATAACCTCTATCATGGAGCCGACGAACTGCTGGCGGCCACCGACTACGCGATGGTCTCGCGTGAGTTCCCTTTCCGAATCACTGGAGAAACTGATCTCTTCAAATCATTGCCGATCCTGCAGCAGCGATACGGGTGCCGAGTAACGGGAGCAACGCTGGGGCAAGATGGCGCTCTGGCTTGGGACGGCAAGCGATTTTGGTATGCCCCGGCGTATCGTGTGAGCGCCGTTGACACCACAGGCGCGGGCGATATTTTTCACGCGGCTTTTGCGTTCGGGATTCTCAAGGGCTGGGCGCTGGATCGTTTGCTCGATTTCAGCTGCGCTGCCGCTGGCCTGAATTGCACCGGCTTAGGGGCACGGGGCGGGATCCGGTCCCTCGAGGAAATTGAAACATTGATACGAAATAGCAAGAGGCACGAGGACGCATTCTCAGAAGACACCTTAAGTTTTGCACTGCGAAATCTAAGCAGTAAAGGAACTTCAAGTAACACTTGAATATCGGCCATCCGGCGCGTGGCAGGGGATTCAACCATCCAGCGCTCATCTCCAGGGCTACTTGAATGTTTATTCCACTAAAAGACCTGAACCCCCGTGTGCGAGCGCCTGTGATTACGGTGTTGCTGATCGTAGCCAATGTGGCAACGTTCTTGTATTCCATTATGTTGCCCGCGCACGCGGGTCAAGCACTCGTTTATGAAATGGCGATGGTGCCGGCGCGCATACCTCACGTGTTGTCCGGACACGTAACCTTCGCTCAAGCATTTCTTCCTTTTTTGACCAGCATGTTCTTCCACGGAGGCCTTCTACATCTTCTCGGGAACATGCTGTTCCTCTGGATTTTCGGTGACAACGTCGAGGACTATCTCGGTCATTTCGAATACCTTTTGTTTTACCTCATCTGCGGGGTAGGGGCGGGTCTTGCGCATACTCTGACGAACCTGAATTCGACTTTACCGGCCGTCGGGGCCAGCGGTGCTATCTCCGGAGTGATGGGGGCTTATCTGGTCCTGTACCCGCGTTCGCGGGTGCTTACGCTTATTTTTATTTTCTTGGTTCCCGTGCCTGCGGTGATCGTTCTCGGTTGGTGGTTTATCCTGCAATTCCTAGCGGGAATCCAATCGCTGGGTATGCGCACCTCCGGCGGTGTGGCTTGGTGGGCGCATATTGGCGGTTTTTTGCTGGGGATGTTTTTCGTGCGAGGAAGCAAAAGACGATGAGGCGCCCCTATTTTCCTGCCTCACTGAGCCTTTGCTTGGCGATAAAGTTTGCAAGCCAGTCTCCTGCGGTCCGCGTGCCGAGTGAGCCTCCGAGGTCTGCGGTGACCTGATTCTCGCGCAGCGCGGCGCGAACCGCCGCCTCCATTACTGCGGATTCGCGCTCCCAGCCGAAATTCTCCAGCATCATCGCCGCAGCGAGCACCGAGCCAATCGGGTTGGCGATGCCCTTCCCGGCAATGTTTGGCGCGGATCCATGCACCGGCTCAAAGAGTGAAGTGCTTTCCGGGTTGATATTTCCCGATGGCGCAAGCCCGAGCCCTCCGGCTAATTGCGCGCCAAGATCGCTGATGATGTCACCGAAAAGATTGCATGTGACGATTACGTCAAACTGCCTGGGATCGCGGACCATCTCCATCGAAAGAGTATCGATATAGAGGTGCCGGGATTCAATCTCAGGGTATTCACGGCGAACTTCGGCAAAAACTCGCTGCCAGAGGTCATGGGCAAAGTTTAAGGCGTTGGATTTATCGCTCATGCAAACGTGCTTCAAGAAGCGACGACGGGCGTACTCAAAGGCGTAGCGGATGATGCGCTCGACGCCCTTGCGCGTGTTGATATCTTCTTGCACGGCGATTTCGTCGGCAGTGCCTTTCTTGAATATTCCGCCCATGCCGACGTAAAGCCCCTCGGTATTTTCGCGGAAAACAATGAAGCGAATGTCCCGCTCGGTCCGGTCGCGCAGCGGTGTAAAGCGCGCATCGAATAGTTCTACGGGACGAGCGTTTACGTAAAGATCGAGCTTGAAGCGCAGGCCAAGGAGAATGTCGGCAGCATGTTTATTGCTAGGCAAGCGAGGATCTCCGAGAGCACCCAGGAGAATCGCGTCGAATTCGTCGCGCAGTATTTCCTCCGCGCCGAGTGGCAGGCTGATCCCTTCTTTTAAAAACTTGTCAGCGCCCCAATCAAAATGGACAAATTCAATACGGCGGTTGCCGGCGGCGGCTGCGGCACTGAGTGCCTTGCAGGCTTCCGGGATAACCTCTTGGCCGATTCCGTCGCCGGGAATCACGGCTATGCGCGACCCGGAACCCCCACGCTTCGCGGGCAAACCGGAGCTTTGCGGTGCATTTTGCGGCGTCATTCTTATAAGAGCCTTCCGTGATTAACCGTCTCAGCGGCGCGCGTTTTAGCAACGCGGTCGCGATGGCAAGCTAGCATGACGATCGCGACTCGGTCAACGAATCGAGCCAGCCGAGACCCGCGCGGCAAAGCGTTTTCTCAGAATCGCTCCGGCCTCCGGCCTGACTCAATCCAGTAAATTCCGGCGGTCACCAGCGCTCCACCCACGCACTGATTCCACGTAGCTTTCTCTCCGAGCAACCATATTCCAAGTGCTGTGCCGGCTACGGGCAGCAAATAACTGAACGCGCTTAACTGCGATGCAAGCATGTAACGCAACAGCCAAAAATATACTAAATAAGCCACGGCTGAGCCGAAAACGGCCATATAGGCCGTAGCCGCCCAGCTTTGCCAGCTAATCGCACTCCAATTATGCGCCGAGCCTATGCGCACAGCTTGAAAGATCGCTACGGGAAGAACGAGAATCATGCCCGTGAAATGGGTGAATGCATTCATCGTCAGCGTATCGTAGTCAGCCGCCACGCGCTTTGCCAGTACGGCATACAGGGCAAAGCCCAGTGAGCCCGTGATCGTGATAGCGTCGCCAAGAATGGTGGATGAGGAAGCCCCAATGCGATGTTCGAAGGCCAGAAACACTACGCCGGCGAAAGCAATGCTCATGCCGGCAATTTTTCGCGATGTCAGTCGTTCAAGGCCTATCAGCGCGGACAAAACTAAGACAAATATTGGCCCCAGCGCGACGAGGATTGCCGAGTGACCGACGGATGTGTAGCGCAGACCCGCGGTGAAGCAAACTTGGTTGATTGCCACTCCGAAGAAACCGAGGTACATGAATGTCCAAATATCACGCGCAGTAAAATGACGCGTGGGCCGCCCCGCCGGAGGAGCAAAGACTGCAAAGCGGCGGCAGGCTAAATACAAGGGCAACATGACTAAACCTGCCAGAACCACGCGGAAACTGGCCAGTGTCAACGGGGATAGCGTGCGAAGCCCTATTTTGGCGGCGATGAAATTTAGCGACCAGAGAAGCACGATAATGCCGATGGCGCTCAGGATAACGGCACGGGACGGGCGCTTTTCAACCGCAGCACGCTTGGTCAATGGTCAGGCCAGGGGAGGCACATGAATTGTGTGATAAAGACTTACGTGAGAGATATGCACCGTAGCCACATTTGAATGGGTGCTGGTCAAGTTATTTTTCGTTCCACAACTCAAGAAGATATTTGAATCCCTCTGGTACTTGGCTGGTGGCAGTTGCAACATAGCCTCTCTTGAACAATTCTTCGAACTCCGAAGACAGAGTGCCCTGGATACTTCCAATTTCGCCGGAGCCGCTTGTTTTAAGCGAATCGAGGTTTTGCGGCAGCAAAACTTTGGCGGAAGAACTGGAACGCGAGGCCTCACCGCCCGCTAATAATTTCACGACGCGCGGCGAATCGAGATGCCATTCGGCGAGAAGACGATCCGTCGGCAGACCGCGATGCAACGGGCTCGATGTGATTCCATACATGTTCCGAATCAGATGGCGAGCAATCGCGCCGAGCCGGTCTAAATTGAAATGGGCATTGCGCGTTTCGAGCGGATCGAACGTCCATTCGACCAAGCGAATCCCGCGAGAAAGCGCATCTTCGCGCTGAAATAATTTAAGTCTGCGGCCCACCCCAGTATCGCGATAATTTTCTAGTACTGCCGTCATTTGCGAATGCAGGTATGCCTGGCCATTACGAAGGGCGGGTGTGGCCAATGTGTAGCCGACCATCTGGGAACCGTCGAAGGCGCCCAGAACCTGTCCGCCGCTGTGTTCGGCTATAACGAAGCAACTAACTGGAACCACTTCCAGGTCCGTTTCGCTCCACACGTGCCGCTGCACTTCAATGCACGATTCCATTTCGCGCATTCCGCGGCAACTGCGAATGATAATGTTTTTGTTCACTTTTTGCGCTCGGTTTTGTGGCTCGGGTGCTTTCGAGAGGATCGATTCGATGCGGGATTCAGCCGGATGCCGGAGGTTCCTATCGACACTTTCCGCTTTGCAGCATCCCACAAAGCTTCGAGTTCCGCACGGGGAACTGCAGCCAGCGGGCGGCAGGAATCGGCTGCGTCGCGTTCCATCGCGCGGAACCGGGAAGCAAATTTGCGATTCGCTTTCTTCAGCGCGACTTCCGGATCAAGCTTCAGGTAACGCGCAACATTGACCGCGACGAATAAAAGATCGCCCACTTCTTCTTCGATTTTTTCGGACTCCCCCGCGGCAAGAGACTCTTGCAGCTCCAGCGATTCTTCGGCAAGTTTTTCCAATGTTCCCTCGACATTATTCCAATCAAACCCGATTCGCGCCGCGCGTCGAGTCATTTGATAAGCCTCAAGGATGGCTGGCATGTTTTTGGGTACTCCGTCGAGAAGAGACTCCAGCCTCTCTGCCTGCTTTCCTTCCTCGCGACGCTCCTCCGCTTTAATTTGCTCCCAATTCTTCAGTACTTCGGCTGCGTTGCGAGCGCGCTTCGTCCCGAAAACGTGAGGATGGCGCCGAACCAATTTCGTATGTATCGCGTGGATCACGTCGCGAATATCAAAACGGCCTGATTGACGAGCCAATTCCGCGTGGAAAACGATTTGTAGCAGCAAGTCCCCAAGTTCGCCGGCAAATTTTTTATCGTCGCCCGACTCAAGAGCCTCGAGAACTTCATAGGTTTCTTCCAACAAGTAGGTGCGCAGTGAATCGTGGGTCTGCTCGCGGTCCCACGGGCAACCCTTGGGTCCGAGCAATCGCCCTTGAAGCTTTACGAGAGCCTCAAACAGCGGTCCTGGCCGCATACTGGGCGATGTAGCGGGCGACGCATGGGTACGATTGGTACGCCTTCGTATCTGTTTGCGAGCTGCCTTCTTGGGGGGTCTATGGACTGTCACTTTCCGACGGATAACCAGTAAATTGCGAATTCCGCGAATGAATTCAACACTCTAAGGCACGCGGCGAGAATTAACAAGGGGCTCAGAGAGAAGTCGGCGGATAACTCCCCAAACAGACGTTCAAGTGTTACACTAATAATCGTAATACATCGAGGCGAGCGTTGGCAGATCAAAAAGAACACAAAAAAGAGGAGTCATTTAAAGTTGTGGACCGGCGGCCTTTTACCGCTGAGGGCGAGATCCGCGAAGAAGCGTTGCAGCACGAGCGGCACGAGGCAACGGCTCTTGAGCCTCTGCGCAATCTTAATGCCCCGGGCAAGGAAACCGCAGTCGCTGAGCCGGCCTCCGCAATCAATGCAGATTCCCCGGAACGTTCCCCTGCATTTGAGAATCTCGTACGCATGATGGCGAGCAACGCAGCTATGGTTCTCGGAGGGTATGCCGATCCGCGCACGGGACAGCCCATTGTAGATCCAGAAGCAGCGCGCGAATTGATCGATATGCTCGACGCCCTTCATGAAAAAACTAGCGGGAACCTGACCCCCGATGAGGACGCCATGCTGATAGACTTGGTTGGCAAATTGAAGATGAGTTATCTCGAAATTTCCAAAGCGAGTGCGCAAGCCCTCAAAGAAAAGGCCAAAGCGCGCAGCTGACGGCGTCCCCCAGTAAGATGGCCGAAGTTCTTCCAGCGCGGACCTCCGCACAGCCAGAACGCGAATCAAAGCCTTCCCAACTTTCCGAAAATGCCCAGCGCCTCGAAACTCTTCGGTTGACGGTGCTTGGCTCAGGGACGTCGATGGGCGTGCCTAGCCTCGGCTGCCAATGTCGCGTTTGCCAGTCGCCCGACCCGCACGATAATCGGACGCGGCCTTCCGTGCTGCTTTCCTGGTGCGACGGGAGCAGTAAACGGCATGCCGTGATTGACACGACGCCGGATTTCCGGCAGCAGGCTCTACGCGTTCGCTTGGAACGCCTGGATGCTGTTCTTCTCACCCACAGCCACGCTGACCACATTCTCGGCTTCGATGATATTCGCCCTTTTAACTTGAAGCAGGGGAAGCCGATACCTATATACGCTTCGGAAGAAACGTTCCAGGTTTTGCGGCGCACATTTGCGTACGTTTTTGATGGCATACCTACCCTGAGTACAATTCCAGAAGTAACGCTCCATCCCGTGCAAGATCGCTTCTCTATTCTCAACGTCGAAGTGGTGCCCATACCTGCACTGCACGGGTGCATGCCCGTGCTGGGATTCCGCATCGGTAGCGCCGCGTATCTCACCGATTTCAGCGAGCTTCCATCCAAGTCAAAAGCTTTGCTTACCGGCCTTGATGACCTAATTCTGGACGCCCTGCGCGACGAACCACATCCCATGCATCAGACCGTTGAGCAAGCTATCGCCCTATCGGCTGAACTCCGGCCGCGACGCGCGTGGTTCACACACATTGCCCACGATCTTCCGCACGAAGAGACCAACGAGCGGCTTCGCAAGATCGGACATCCCGAGGTTCAGCTTGCCTATGATGGTTTGCATTTTGAGGTGCGCCTCTGATGCCAACCGAAATCTTTTCATCTCCGGCTGAATTCCAAAATCGTTTTGGCGCGAGCGGACGTCGAAGCGTCTTGACCGTCGGCAATTTTGACGGAACTCATCTCGGCCACCAAAAAATATTACGCGATGTCGTCGCAGGGGCGCGCACGATGGGCGCAATAGCTACGGTGGTCACGTTCGAGCCCCCGCCGTTGAAAGTCCTGCGCCCGGAGGTAGCGCCGCCAAGAATCTCGACAGTCGAACAGAGGATTGCCGGCTTTCGCGAACTGGGGCTCGACGCTGCCGTCATCTTAAAATTTGATTGGGCATTTTCGCAAATTTCCCCCGATCAATTCGTATGCGGAATCCTTGTCGAGCAGCTTCGTTTGGGTGCGATTCTGGTAAGCGATAACTTCAGATTCGGACACAAGCATGCTGGCGATGTGGCCTTGCTGAGAGCGCTTGGAAGTCTATGCGGATTTGAAACGAAGATCATCGCGCCGGTTTCGTTCCGCGGGGAGATCATTTCCAGTACGGCAATTCGTAAAGCTGTCGGAGCAGGTCAGGTGAGCCGCGCCGCGCGTTTGCTGGGTAGACCTTTTGTTCTAAGCGGGCAGATCCGCCCGGGAACCGGTACCGGAAGCAAGCTTGTTGTCCCGACGCTGAATCTCAATCCTCAGCAAGAATTGCTGCCCGCGCGTGGCGTCTACATTACTCAGACGCTTGTGCAAGGCGCGATCTACCACTCGGTCACAAATATCGGGATTCGTCCTACTTTTAACGGATCCGCGCTCGCCATTGAGAGCCACTTATTCGATTTTTCGAAAGCACTGGCAAACGGGCCTATGGAGATCCATTTCTGTAAACATTTGCGCGAAGAGAGAAGATTCAATGGGCCAGAGGAATTGAAGGCGCAAATCTTGAAAGACATCGTGCGTGCCCAGCGCTTCTGGTCCCGCATTGCGCAAGCTCGTCGTAAACGGCGGCCTGCCGCAACTAGCCTAGAACACCCGCCGGCAACTTGAAATGATCTGCTATTTCCGGCAGTTTTCGCAGTAACCGCCAATTTCAGTACGGGCGATTGTGATCTGGATATTGCAATCGTGCTCCACCTGAGCCTTTAACTGCTCGAAGAGGCGGCTTTCTACTTCCCGCACTTTGCCGCACCCCAGGCATGCGACGTGGATGTGATCCCGCGGTCCGTGACTTTCATAATAGTGCTGATCGCCGCGAAGATGGAGAAGGTCTAACTCGTCAATCAAGCCGTAGCGTTTGAGCAGGTCAATGGTGCGATAGACCGTGACCCGATGAACGCGAGCGTCGATCTTCTGGGCGCGGTCGAGAATTGAGCCAGCGTCCAGATGCCGCTCGGCGCCGTCCATCACCTGAACGATGGCACGTCGTTGCCGCGTGAGACGCACACGCCGGTCTTCCAGGGCTTTTTGCAGCCTTCCAGGTTTTGACCCAGAATTAATACGCTCGCCGGACGATACACGATGTGCTGGAGTGGCAACCATTGAGTTAAAGCGGTCGTGCCAAGCAAAGGTTAACGGCTCGGAAGGATCCGCAAAACATCGTTGTACATAACAATCGCAAAGATAACCAACAGAAACACGAACCCAACTTGGACGAAGCGCTCCTTGAACGCCATGCTGAGATCGCGGCGCATTGCGCCTTCAACTCCGAGAAGCAGGATATGCCCGCCATCGAGAATCGGAATAGGAAGAAGATTCAGAATGCCCAAATTTAAGCTGATCAGCGCCATCAACGAAATAACCTGGAACGGCCCTTTTTTCACAGCCAATCCCGCCTCGCGCGAAATGCCGACGACGCTTTGCAGTTGGCGTACAGACACTTTTCCGGAGAAAAGTTTGCCCACCACGCCAATGACCTGTCGCATGCCATTGGCCGTCGCGCCCGCAGCGAGCTGCAGAGATTTGACGACTCCTTCCCGGCGATACGCGGTATCCTCCTGCACTTGCACGCCAATTTGATAAACAGATTCGCCCCGGTCATTTACGTTTTTCTGAGGCTCAATCGTTAGATTCACATCCGCATTTCCGCGGCGAACCTTTACGAGAATAGGCTGGCCGCCGGAATGTTTAATCGCGTCCACAAATTCCGACCACGTTGAAATCAGCTGACCATTTATTCCGAGCACGCGGTCACCAGAGCGCATCCCCCCGCGTTGCGCAGCCAAGCCGGGGACTGCTTGATCGATCACCGGCGGGATGGGAGCGTAGCCGAATGGCCAATCTGTTTCGGAAGGACCGGCAGTGGGAAGCGTGAGGCTGCGACGTTTCCCGTCTTTCTCAACGATGACGTGTAACTCGGACCCGGGAGCGGCCTGTGCCACCGCAGTGAGCACCTTCTCCCACGAAGGATTGGGGATTCCATTCAACTCGACCACTCGATCGCCTACCTGCAGCCCCGCCAATGCCACCGGAGAATTTTTTGTCAGGGCTATCACTTCGACGGGGCGATCTTCAAACGCCGGGTACGGTACTCCGACAGCGATAAAAAATCCCCCTAAAAGCAGAAAAGGCATAACCAGGTTCACTACCGGTCCGGCCAAAGCGACTAGCGCCCGCTGCCACCGGGTTTTGCTGAGCAATTCGTCAGGTGCGCCAGTACGATTTTCAGTCAGATCCTGCCCAGCCATCCGCACATAGCCGCCCAAGGGAAGCGTGCTGACGCGATAGTCCGTCGCACCGCGACGCCAGCCGAACAACCGCGGTCCAAAGCCCACCGAGAAGACTTCGACGCGCACGCCGAATAGCCTCGCGGCGAGAAAGTGACCGTACTCATGGACCAGGATCATGGTGCCTAGAACAAGCACAATGCCGAGCGAAAAGCTTAGAAAACTCCCCATGAACTTATGTCCCTTCCTCCGCTGGGCGCTAGGAAGCCGCAGCCATTTTTAAATGTAATCGATCCACTTCCTCGCGCGCAATCCGGCGGGCTTCGAGGTCAGCGTCGAGCACGTCGCTTATCCCTGTAAGTTTGATGCGCGGTAGGCGCCCCAAGACGCGTTCAATAACTTCGGCGATCCCATTAAACGGCAAGCGTCGCTCGAGAAATGCAGCTACCGCAACTTCGTCCGCCGCGTTCAAGGAGCAAGGCGCCGCACCACCCTTCCTAAGCGCTTCGCGGGCCAGGCGCAGGCACGGGAATCGGCGGCTTGAAACCTTCTCGAAGTCCAACCGTCGCAGCTCGGACCAATCGAGTTGGCACTCAGCGGAAGCAACGCGCTCAGGATAGGTTAGCGCATATTGTATGGGCATGCGCATATCGGTGGGCGCAAGCTGTGCGAGGATCGAGCCATCGACATACTCCACCATCGAGTGAATTATGGATTGCGGATGTATGAGTACCTCGATCTGTGCGGGCTTCACAGAGAAAAGCCAGCGTGCCTCGATTACCTCAAAACCCTTATTCATCAAAGTTGCCGAATCAATGGTAATTCGCTGACCCATCTTCCAATTCGGATGGGCGAGTGCCTGCTCCGGGGTTACGTGTTTAAGCTCCTGGAGTGGCGTCTTCCGGAAAGGACCGCCTGAAGCTGTTAGCACGAGGCGTTTAACCTCGCTGTGCTCCCCCGCTCTCAGGCATTGATGGATGGCGTTGTGTTCGCTATCCACAGGGAGCACTTCCACACCGGCGGCCTGCGCCGCGTTCATTACCAGCTCACCGGCAGCCACCAGAACTTCCTTGTTAGATAGCGCAACTTGTTTACCGTGCTTGATTGCAAAATAAGTAGCTTCTAATCCGACTATGCCAACGGCGGCGGATACAACCACCTCCACGTCAGCATGCGTCGCCACCGCCAGCATGCCTTCCCTTCCCGTGTGAATTTCGGGTAAAGGCGCGAGACCTTGCTCCCGAAGACGCTCTGCCAGCCTGTCGGCGAGAGGTGGATTGGCCACCGAAACCAATTGCGGCCGGTGGCGGGCTATTTGAGATGCCAGTAACTCGATGTTCTCGCCAGCAGCTAGCGCTTCCACGCAAAAGCGCGCCGGCAAAGACTCGATCACGCTGAGGCATTGCCGACCAATAGAACCGGTTGAACCGAGTACGGCTAGACGTTTCAAATCGCTTCCTTTTTACAGCCACCAGGCCGCGGAATGTGCTACCCGCCACCGAGCCGAGGTCGACCAGAGGGTTTCTAGACTAGCTTTAAATAATACCAGACTACAGGCAACGCGAAAATAAGGGCATCAATCCGGTCTAGCATCCCGCCATGGCCTGGCAGCAGGCCTCCTGAGTCCTTCACGCCAACGCTGCGCTTATAGGCTGATTCCGCCAAGTCACCCGCTTGCCCCGCCACATTGGCCAACCCGGCAGCGATTAACATGCGATGCAGTTCGACCCCGGTCCATCGCGTGAAGATCCAGCCCACAATAAGAGAAGCAACCATGCTCGCGGCCGCGCCCTCCCAGGTCTTCTTAGGGCTGAGATTCGGGGCCATTTTCCATCGCCCGAGGGAGCGGCCGGCAAAATAGGCAGCCGTGTCCGCAGCCCAGATCACAACTATCGTAAAAAGGAGGAGTCTGGGTTCGAGATCGACGGCAAAACTCATGGGCAACGCGATAAGCAAGAAGCCGGAGCAACTGATTCCTAAGGCGGGCAAACGTTCGACCATGGGGCGCCGCGATCCGAGCGTGAGGACCACCAGTCCTGAAATAAATAGAAACAAGGATGTGATCAGTGGGCGTTGCAGCATGGAAGCTTGCGTACTGGTGGTGCCCGCGCCAGAAAAGGCAAATACCAGGATGGCCGAACAAGTACAAGTCCAGAATCGATATCCGCGATGGCCGACTTGTTCGCCTATGGAAAAAAATTCAACGAGCGCGAGAATGATCACCAGCGCGATACCGCCGGCAACCACGTTCCGCGGTGCCCGTAGCACCAAGCTTACGACCACCGGAATTAGAACAGCAGCGGTGCCTACACGTTTCCAAGTCATAATTTGCAGTGGCGAAACTTAAGCTTCCACTGGGTGAGAGCCGCTGCGAACATCGTTATGGTTTTCCGGCAGCCGAGCGTAATTGCCATCAGCGGACTACCGCCGCGCAGCAGTTCCCGCTCCATTCAAGCCCCCGTAGCGGCGCTCGCGCTTTTGGAAATCAATCAGAGCTTCCAGTAGTCTGACACGCGTAAAATCAGGCCACAGCGTTTCCGTCACATAGATTTCCGCGTATGCGATTTGCCACAGAAGAAAATTACTGACGCGCATCTCGCCGCTGGTACGGATCAATAGATCCGGATCCGGCAGACCGGCAGTATAGAGATGGCGTGAAATCGCCGCTTCATCAATCAAAGCGAGCTCTCCGCCGTTGCTACCTATCGACTTAAGGATTGCGTTAAAGGCATCCACAAGCTCCGCCCGGCCTCCATAATTCAGAGCCACCGCTAGCCGCATACCCGTATTGCCTGCAGTGACCCGCATCGCTTCTTCAACATCCTTCTGCACACCTTGCGGGAGCTGTTCCGGGCGCCCAATAATAATCATGCGTATATTATTCTTATGGATGATGGGCAATTCCTTGCGCAGGTACTCGCGTAACAGCCGCATCAAGAAATCGATCTCGGCCTTGGGTCGCCGCCAGTTTTCGAGCGAAAATGCGTAAAGGGTCAGCGCCGATATATTCAAGCGAGCGCACGTTTCGATAATCGTGCGCGCAGACTTGACTCCTGCTCGATGGCCGGCGATGCGAGGAAGATGACGGCGCTGCGCCCACCTGCCATTGCCGTCCATAATGATGGCGATATGCTGCGGAAGCCGCTTGAGGTCGACGTTCTTGAGCAGCCGTTCTTCCTCGCGCTGCACGGAGGGAAGCAATTCGATCGTCTTCAACGTTCGATTCCTGCGACGCTCATGCGCTGGTCGCGGTGGCGTGGATGGCTACCTTTACCCCGCAAAGTTAACACAGCGCTGCGCGCAGGTGCAACGAGGCCACATTTTCTAAACGAAAATTACACCCCGGACACCCCGCCCGGCTGGAACAGCGCCGTGTACACCAAAATCAAAGTGAGCACGATCATGGCGGCGGCCGTCACCCATGCCACCCAGTTAAACACCATGCTATTCGTTTGATTCCCCATTAGATCGCGGCGGTTAATCAGCAGCAGCATGAAAATCAGCACGATAGGGAGCCACACTCCGTTGGCCACCTGAGAAAGAATCAAGATTTTATACAGCGGCGCGCCTGGAATCAGAATGAAGAACGCCCCCATTCCGATTAGCGCGGTGTACAGCCAATAGAAGATCGGAGCTTCGCTGAATTTGCGATCGATGCCCGCCTCAAAGCCAAGACCCTCGCAAATAACGTGAGCCGTGGAGAGCGGGAGAATCGAAGCAGCGAAGAGTGATGCGTTCAACAATCCGAGCGCAAATAGCGCGCTGGCCCACCTGCCTGCCAACGGCGCCAGGGCTTTCGCGGCTTGGGCGGCGCTCGTAATGTGGGTATTACCGGAAACGTAGAGCGTCGCTGCGGTGCAAACGATAATAAAGAATACGATGATCATGCAACTTATGCTGCCGATCAGCACGTCGGCGCGGGCCTGCTTGTATTGGCGCGGCCCCACTCGTTTCTCGACATACCCAGCCTGCAGGTAAAAGAATTGCCATGGGGCGATTGTGGTGCCCACCAGCGCCGTGAGGGTTAAAAGATATTCGGAATTAAAACGGATATCAGGAATAACCGTGTACTTGGCAGCCATCAGCCAATCCGGCTTCGCCAGGATTGCGGAAAAAATATAGGTTAAATAAAAACTGCAAGCGACGAGGAAGATTCTCTCCACCTGGGCGTAGGTGCCCCGCACGACGAGAAACCATACCAATAACGCTGCAACCGGTACGGCAATGTATTTCGTAACTCCAAAAATCTCCATGGCCGCGGCGACGCCTGCAAACTCAGCTACGACGTTGCCCAGATCCACCAAAAAGCCGGCGACCATCATAAAAAATGTTGGACGGAATCCAAACTCCTCGCGAATTAGATCGGAAAGGCCCTTGCCTGTTACCACCGCCATTCGGGCGCACATTTCTTCCGTCACGTACAGCGCTATGGTCATGGGAATCAGCGCCCACAGCAGGGCATAGCCATACTGCGCCCCAGCCTGCGAGTAAACAGAAATTCCTCCGGCGTCATTATCCACATTAGACGTAATCAGGCCCGGGCCAAGAACTGCGAAAAGCAGTGCTACACGCCGGCGCAGGCTGCGCGCGCGCATCCGCGTCGAGTCAGCACGCTGTTGCAACCCGCTCCAGCGCTTGGTCGCGCCCTTCCAGTCCAAAGTATTCAATTCCCTTCTGGTTTCTTGATTGCACGCACTTAAAGCTGTTTCACCAGGCACGAAACCACGTCGTCGACCGTAATCGCGCCGATGGGACGCTTTTCATCATTCACTACAGTGAGGGCACGCAAATTGTATTTATCGAACAGTTCGAACACTTCTTTGTCTTGAGCTTTTGGCTGCACGAAAAGCAACGGTTCTAATTTCATCTCACCCACGGGCTGATCGGGCATGCCCAGCAGGAGACGGCTCACGGGAACGGTTCCTGAGAATTCTGCCAGGTCATTTATGAGCACAACGGAATCCAATTGGTCGATCTTAAGATCTTTCGAGCGGATCCATTCGATCACTTCATCCCGCGTGGCACTTTCTCCCACGAAGATAAAATCGGAATTCATCATTCCCCCGGCGGTGTTCTCCTCGAATCGTAGAAGCTCCCGGACCTCCTGGCCCTCTTGTTTGTTCATTTCCTCCAGCAGCTCTTTGGAGGTTTCAGGGGTCAGTTCCGCGAGAACGTCTGCCGCAGCATCGGGAGCCATTTCTTCCAGAATGTCAGCGGCCTTCTCGGGATCCAATTTTTCGACGATCTGAGTCGTGAGGCGCGCATCAAGCTCGGCGAGCGCCGCAGCCGCAGTTTCTTCATCGAGCGAAGCGATAATCGCATGCCGCTCGGAGGCCGAGAGCTGCTCCATAATGTCGGCCAGGTCGGCTGGATGGAGATTCTCGAGCTTGTCATGCGTAAGACGCAGCTTGATGCGGCGCAGCGGATCTGATTCCACGAGGTTGACAAATTCCCAGGGGATGAGCTTCGCAGGCAGCCTCTGCTGGAGGCGCCTTATCGTTTCGGGCGAAGCCAATCCCTGCAGCAGGCGTCCGACAGCGCCAGTCAACCCCACGTCGGCTTGAACAACGCGCAGTTCCACAGTTCCGTTGGTGCGCTGCTCCGCTAGATCAATATCGTTTACTCGAACCACCTTCCGTCCGCTCGTGTCGATAATTTGCTGATCGAGCAAATCCTTGCGTACCGCCAGCCAAGCTTCATTGGGCGCATAGGTCGCGAGGGCTTTTTCCCCACAATTTAGTTGCACCCTCCCCGCCGTGACCTGCGACACCTGCTCATGCCGGACAACGAGCGGCTGAAACTTGCCCCGGCCCAGCAACAAAGAAGAGATACGATTGGCTTGTTCCGCGGGCTCAATAAAAAGCTCGGACACCCGCCCGAGAAAATTTCCATCGACATCGTAAGTCTCCGCGCCCATCACTTCAGTTGCGTGCAACATAAGCCTCTTCCTTTACTTCGATAACCCGGAATAGAACTATCCGTAACAGCGTTGAGTCGTCACAAAAAAATACCCGCGGCTCTAGGGATACCAAAGCCGCGAGTAAACACAACAAACCTATGTTTTCCCTCAACCTGACGGCCAGGTTCGCATTAGACCCGCGTACCGCAACATCAACATTTCCTGAAGCCTCAAATCTGGTGCCACTGTAGTAGTTAAAGGCAGACTCAATCTTTGTCAAGAACAGACTTACACAAGCAGAGTTATTTTTGCGGCTGGAATAGCATGTCGCCAGGCGGAAGCTTCCGAGCCCTGCATTGCCCCAGGTGAAGGGCAAGATAGCTTTGAGTAATATAGTCCTTTACGTGGTAACCCAGTAGCTCGGCGGCGCGGCCAATGGATTCTGGCGGCCCTTCTAGCTCGACGAATGCGCCGATCGGAGTTTCGTCCAGCTCAATGAGCAAATCCTTCGCCCAACGCGCCAAACCCGGCAAGCGAAACGTGGTTCGGTATTTCTCATAGCGGAACCACACACGCATCCCAAGCGCCTGAAGAATGTGCCTGAGTTCACTAGCGTCGGCGATCTCCACTTCAATCTCTTCGCGCACTTTATGACGTCCCGCGCTTACCAGATGCGGGCCTCCCACCGGAGCGGGGTTGGTCTCGGCAGACGTCTGCGAGCTGGAATTAGGGCCAAACGAAGGACCTTTGTACGTAAAAATTGTGCGGAGGATCTGCGGATTACGGCCGGGTCCGCCTTTCTTTTTGTTGGCATCCGGGCTCTCCACGCGAATCCGCAAGAGCTGCCCATGCTTTGCCAGCCCGCTCTCTGGCGTGTCAAAAAGGAAGTTTATTTCATGGACTCGAGAATTCCCGGTATTCCGAGGTTTTTTATTTCCAAAGGCTGACGGAGGCCAAAAAGCTTGCGCGTGGAGCTTCTTCAGCTTCCTGTGAAAGGCAGCCACATCGGCAACTCGACACTTGACCTCGACTTCGCGATGAATGGGCATTGCTCCTCGAAACTCCCGTTCGAACCATGCTCTGGCCTGCAGCGCAGAGATTCGTTAGTATAGCTCAGCAGACACACAGCAACCGTAAGCTTCAACCACTGAGGAGAAGTTGCCAGTGAACGGACGATCCTGTTCGTCACGATCCGGCAACACTAGTATGGTTCCACTGCTCACCGATGAAAAAACTGGGATGCGGCGCCCGCCAGCCGCTCGAAAAGTGCCCACCACCGCAATCCTGCACGGCGACCGCCGCCTCGATGATTACTCCTGGCTGCGGGACAAGAGCAATCCCGGCGTCATCGAGTACCTCGAAGCCGAAAATATGTATACCACCGTACTGATGAGGCCCACCGAGAAGCTCCAGGAGGTTCTCTACCAGGAGATGTTGGGGCGCATCCAGCAAACAGATCTTACGGTGCCCTATCGTGAAAACGGCTACATCTATTACCTCCGCACGGTAGAGGGAAATCAGTATCCCATTCACTGCCGTCAGAACGACGTCCCAGATGCCGAAGAAAATGTCCTTCTCGATTTAAACGAATTGGCCAAGGGTCAAAAATATATGGCTCTCGGCGCGCTCAAGGTAAGCGCCGATGGGAACCTCCTTGTCTATACCACCGATAACACCGGCTTCCGGCAGTACACCTTGCACGTAAAAGATCTGCGGACCGGAGAAACCCTGTCCGATTCCATCGAGAAAGTCACTTCAGTGACGTGGGCCGCCGACCATAAGACGTTTTTTTATACCGTGGAAGATTCCGCCAAGCGTTCTTATCGCATGTACCGGCATGTGGTTGGTTCAACTGTGTCCGATCCGCTTCTCTACGAGGAGAAAGACGAACGTTTCCGTATCCATGTCGATCGCACCCGCAGCCGATCTTTCCTGCTGCTCACGTCTTTAAGTCACACAACATCCGAGGTGCGTTTCCTTCCCGTCTCGCAACCTGAAGGCCAATGGCAGCTGATCGCCCCGCGAGAACCCGATCACGAATATTTTGTCGATCATCATAGCGGTGTGTTTTTCATCCGCACGAACTCTGGCGGCCGCAATCATCGGCTCGTAACCGCTCCCGTGAATGCCCCCGGTAGGGAGAATTGGAAAGAGCAGATTCCGCATCGCAAAGATGTGATGCTGGCTGGCATTGAATTGTTTTCAAGATATCTTGTACTAACCGAGCGTGAAGACGGCCTGCCGCACATTCGCGTAATTGCTCTCGACGGCGCCACGCTGGGCGCGTCGCACCGGATTGAATTCCCCGAGCCTGCTTATTCTGCGGCTCCGGGACAGAATCATGAGTTTGACGCGGCCATGCTGCGCTTCAGCTACCAATCGCTCATCACTCCGCTTTCAATCTTTGACTACGACATGGGAACGCGTGAGCGCACGCTTCTCAAACAGACGCCCGTGCTCGGCGGATATGACTCGTCCCTCTACCACTCCGAGCGTTTTTCCGTTCCCGCTGAAGATGGTAGCCGCGTGCCGGTATCCCTCGTTTACAAGAAAAGTGCCCGGACCAAAGCGCCGTCTCCGCTGCTGCTGTATGCTTACGGCTCCTACGGTTTTTCGCTCAACACTGCATTCAGCTCGAATCGGATCAGCCTGCTGGACCGCGGCTTTATTTTTGCGGTTGCGCATATTCGCGGTGGCGGCGAAATGGGTAAAACGTGGCACGACCGCGGCCGCATGCTAAACAAGAAAAACACGTTTACGGACTTCATTTCGGTTGCGGATTTCTTGATCGCCAAAAAATACACTGCCAGCAACCAATTAATTATTGAAGGGGGCAGCGCCGGAGGCCTGCTGATGGGAGCTGTTGTGAACGCCAAGCCGGCCCTATGCAAAGTCGTGGTTAGCCACGTCCCTTTTGTCGATCTGATCAATACAATGTCGGATTCGTCGCTTCCCCTGACCGTCGGCGAATATGAGGAATGGGGAAACCCGGCGGTCAAAGCGGAATACGAATACATGAAAACCTACTGCCCGTACACCAATCTCAAAACCAAAGACTATCCCGCAATGCTGATTAAGACTTCACTGAACGATAGTCAGGTGATGTACTGGGAGCCCGCGAAGTACGTCGCAAAACTACGCACCCTGAAAACGGATTCGAATATTATGCTCCTGAAAATTAACATGGCCGCCGGACATGGCGGGGCGTCAGGTCGCTACGACTACCTGCGCGAAATCGCTTTTGATTATGCCTTTATGCTTTGGCAATTGGGGTTGGAACAACTAGCTGCACCTGACAGCTTTTGAATGACTGAGCCCACCACGCCGCTGATGCGGCAATATCACGCCATTAAGACGCGCTACCCTCTCGCGCTGCTGTTTTTTCGATTGGGTGATTTCTATGAATTATTTTATGAGGACGCGATTGTAGCTTCCCGGGAGCTGCAAATTACTCTGACAGCGCGCAACCGCGAGCGCGGTCAGCCGATTCCGATGTGCGGCGTCCCGTACCACGCTGCGGAGAACTACATTGCCAGGCTTATTCGCGCCGGATACAAGATCGCCGTCTGCGACCAGATGGAACTGCCCGGACCCGGAAAAAAGCTAGTTCGCCGCGAAGTCGTTCGTGTGATTACTCCCGGTACGGCAACGGACGTTCACGTCCTCGATGCCAAAGAAAATAATTTTCTCGCCGCCTTGGCTCGTGATTCCGCGGGAACTTGTATCGGCCTCGCATACGTAGACATTTCTACCGGCGAATTCCAAGCGACTGAATTCTCCGGTCCGGACGCGGAAAAGGTTGCGCTCAATGAGCTTCAACTTCTTAACCCCCGTGAGACTCTCCTCCCCCGCCAGGAAAGCCTCTTCGGCGGGGGCGCCCCAGGAGACTTGGAAGGTGTCGGCGGCCTCGAGTCCAGACTGGAAGAGTGGGTGTTTCGGTTGGATTATGCCGAGCGTCTTCTACGCGAACAGTTCGGCGTTGTGGACCTCGAAGGATTTGGCTTAGCGGGCCATCCTCAGGCCATTGCCGCGGCAGGTGCGCTGATTCACTACTTGCGTGAAACCTCTGCAAAGGGTGAAGCCGGTACGACCAATCTGGCGCTTCATCACGTCAATCGCCTGCGTTATTACGAACAGCACGATGCCCTCGTTCTGGACGCAGTTTCCGCGCGCAATCTTGAGCTGGTCTCTTCGCTCTATTCGGACGGCGGCGCTCGTGGAAAATCGCCGACTCTGTTGACCGCTCTCGACGAAACGTGCACTAGCATGGGCGCGCGCTTGCTGCGATCGTGGATATTGCGGCCCGAAATCTCCCTCGAGGAAATTGAAGCGCGTCTGGATGCCGTAGCGCAAATAAACGCCCATACAATTGTCCGCGAGGAGCTCTGGAAAGAGTTGCAGGGTATTCTCGATCTGGAGCGGCTCACCAGCCGCATCACGCTGGGTGTAGCGAGTCCGCGCGAGCTGATCGCTCTCCGGCAATCCCTCGCGCCGGTTCCTTTGCTGCGCAGTTTCCTTGCGCCGCCGGACTCTGGGCGTAGCGCCCGGCTATCCGAATTAAGCACGCAGCTCGACGAGCTTGCTGACGTCCGCGAACTCATCGAGCGCGCTATCGCCGAAGAACCTCCTGCGCAGGCCGCTGACCCCGGAGTCATCCGCCGCGGATACAATGCCGAGCTCGACGAATTGCGTGAGCTGAGCCAGCACAGCAAACAAATCATAGCCAGGATGGAAGAGCGCGAACGGAAGCGCACCGGCATCGCTTCTCTGAAAATCAGGTTTAATCAAATTTTTGGCTACTATATCGAAATCTCGAAACCCAATCTTCATTTGGTTCCTGCCGATTTCGAGCGCACGCAAACCCTCGTGAATGCCGAAAGATTTACAGCGCCGGAGTTGAAAGAGTATGAGCGCAAGATTCTGGCGGCCGACGAACGCATCCAGGAAATCGAACGCCGTCTTTTTCTGGCAGTGCGCGAGCGCGTAGCGGCCGAGGCCCATCGGTTACGCAAAACAGCGGCGGCCATCGCCCAGCTTGATGTGTTAGTGAACTTCGCTCGCCTCGCCGCCGAACGCGACTATGTGCGGCCCGAGTTCAGCCTTAACGGTGAAATGTTCGTTGTTGCCGGACGGCATCCGGTCGTTGAGCGCATCCTCGCGGAACGTGGCGACCGGTTTGTTCCCAATGATCTTTACCTGGACGCCGCGCAGCAGCAGATTCTCGTGATCACCGGCCCAAACATGGGCGGTAAATCCACTTACCTGCGTCAAGCCGCGCTGATCGCGCTGATGGCTCAGATGGGTTCGTTTGTTTCGGCGCGAAGCGCGAAGTTACCGCTCACGGACCGTATTTTTACGCGCATAGGTGCGTCGGATAATCTTGCGCGTGGCCGCTCGACTTTCCTGGTTGAAATGAGTGAAGTGGCCGCGATTCTGAATTCGGCCACGCCGGCAAGCCTCGTGCTGCTCGACGAAGTCGGCCGTGGAACATCGACCTTTGACGGGCTCTCCATCGCTTGGGCAGTCGTCGAGCATTTGCAGCGGCACACCCGGGCGCGCACATTATTCGCAACTCATTATCATGAGCTGACGGAACTCGCCGAATTGTTGCCCGGTGTAAAGAATGTTCATGTTTCCGTCGCCGAAACCCCCAATGACATAGTTTTTCTGCGACGCGTCGAGCCGGGCAGCGCGGACAAGAGTTATGGCATTGAAGTGGCGCGCCTTGCCGGCTTACCCGCAAGCGTCATCCAGCGTGCGCGAGAAGTTCTGTTGCGTCACGAGGTGAATGAACACCAACTCACTGAGAAACTTTCCCCAGGTGCCTCGCCCCCCTCAAAATCCAACGGCACGCAGCAAGCGCTCTTTACCCCCATCGATCGCGCGGTACTCGAAGAGTTGCGTCAAACGGATCTAGACAATTTAAAGCCGCTCGAAGCACTTAATTTACTCGCACAGCTGAAGAAGCAAATTTCGTGAGTGCCCCCGCAATGCTGGTTCTGGGACTAATGTCCGGCACGTCAGCCGATGGAATTGACGTTGCCCTGGCCAGCATCTCAGGGGCGCCGCCGCAAATTAAAGCCAAGCTCCTTAACTTTGCTTCGCTTCCTTTTCCAAGGGACGTGCGCGCCACGGTGCTGCATGTCGCCGAAGGGGAACTCGCGCCATCTGGAGAAATAAGCCAATTGAATTTTCGGCTCGGGGAAGTGTTCGCCCACGCCTGCCTAAAAGCCTGCCGTCAATTCCGCATTTCACCTAAAAATATTGTGCTCATTGGCTCCCACGGCCAGACGGTTTTCCATCAAGGTGCGCCCGCTCGCTATCTCGGAGCCCATGTGGCTTCGACGTTGCAAATCGGCGAGCCATCGATTATTGCCGCGCGCACCGGTGTCACAACGATTGGGGATTTCCGCCCGGCGGATATGGCGGTCGGCGGCCAAGGCGCGCCGCTTGTCCCTTTCGTCGATTATGTGTTGTATCGCTCCGCAAGCCACGGCCGCGTTGCTCTGAACCTTGGGGGAATTGGGAACGTCACCGTGATACCGCGTGCCGCCGCACCGCGCGAAGTGTATGCGTTTGACACGGGCCCCGCAAACATGGTGACGGACGCGCTGGTAAAGCATTTCACCCGGGGAAAGCAAACCTTCGATCGCGACGCTCGTATCGCACGGCGGGGTCGCTGCCTTCCAAAACTCCTTAACGGATTGTTGAAAGATCCTTATCTAAGAAAACCGCCGCCGAAATCGGCTGGACGAGAGCAGTACGGCCATGTTTTTGTCGATCAACTCATGAAGCTGGGGCGCAAAGAGCGCGCGCGCCCAGAAGATCTTGTGCGCACGGCAACCATCTTTACAGCGCTTTCGGTCATCGACGCGCTCCATCGGTGGGCCCTGTCAAAAACGCGGATTGACCAATTGATTGTCTCCGGCGGTGGAGTTCACAACCCTCTCGTCATGGCCCAAATGGCCGCCGCCCTTCCAAATGTGCAGGTCATGCCGTCGTCCCACCTGGGAATCCCGGAAGACGCCAAGGAAGCTCTGGCGTTTGCAATTCTTGCGTACGAAACATTTCACCGCCGCCCCTCGAATCTTCCCTCGGCCACTGGCGCCCGTCATCCCGCAATTTTAGGCAAAATCTGTTATGCGCCCACAAAATAACGCTGCAGCCGAATTCCCCGCGTTTATTTTAAGTTTAGTTCTACAGGGGTTAGGCGTAGCAATCCTCGCCGCAGCGCTCAGTGTTTCGTTGGGATGCTCGCATCCGGCCGTTCCCGATCGCGATGCCGTTATATTTTTAATTGAGACGATGCCGGCCAATCTGGATCCGCGTGTGGGGACCGACGCGCAGTCCCAACGTATAGGCGGCCTGCTGTTCAGCGCGTTAGTGGAGCGTGACGCGCAGATGAATCCTCGGGGGGACCTTGCGGAAACTTGGGAGATGCCGGATCCGCTTACCTATGTTTTTCACCTGCGGGGTGGCGTTCGCTTTCAGGATGGCCGGCCCTTGACCTCCGCCGACGTGAAATACACTTTCGACACCATTCTGGCTGGACCGTTGAAAACGCCCAAGCGTGGCGCCTTTCGCATGGTTGCATCAATTGCGGCGCCCGACGCTGCTACAGTTATTTTTCACTTGAAGGAGCCTTACGCCTCATTCCTCTGGAATCTTTCTCGCCCCGGTGTGGGTATCGTTCCCCGCGGTTCCCCCGCGGATTTTAGCCGTGCGCCTGTTGGCTCCGGCCCGTTCCGATTCGTAAGCTCCCGCCAGGATGAAGACGTCCTGCTCGAGCGCAATCGCGATTATTTCCGCGGCCCACCCGCGATCAACCGCGTGAGGTTTCGCGTTGTTCCCGAAGCCACCGTGCGAGCCCTTGAGTTGCGCAAGGGCACAGCCGATATCGAGCTCACCTCGCTTTCGCCAGACATGGTTCCTGTGCTTGCGCGCGAGCCGCACCTGGAAGTCACCGAGCAGCCGGGAACGATTTTGGGCTACTTGGGAATTAATTTCGACGATCCGATTCTTTCCCGCCGCGAAGTTCGTCAGGCGTTGGACTACGCCACCGACCGCGGAGCGATGATTAAATATTTATGGCGTGGGCAAGCGCAGCTCGCGAATGGGTTACTCCCTCCCAATCACTGGGCCTATGAGCCTGACGTACCTCAATATGAGTACAATCCTGCACGCGCGGAGAGCTTACTGAATGCCGCGGGCTTGGTCCGCCCTTCAAATGGGGCTCCGCGCTTTAAACTCCGCTTAAAAACTTCGACTGAGGAACTCTCTCGATTGACGGCTGCTGCGCTGCAGGACCAGTGGCGGCGCGTCGGCGTCGACCTGCAGCTGCGCCCGCTCGAATTCGCCACGCTTCTTTCCGATGTTTCCCGTGGAGATTTTCAGCTTTGCTACTTGCGCTGGGTTGGCGCGAATAATGATCCTGATATTTTTGAATATGTTTTTCATTCAAACAAAGTTCCTCCTGCCGGCGCCAATCGGGGTCACTATCGCAATCCGCGGCTCGACCCGCTGCTCGACGCGATGCGGGTAGAAAACGATCGCGAAAAGCGAAAAAAGCTTTGTAGCGAAGTCCAAAAAATTGTCGCTGACGATCTTCCCTACCTGCCGCTTTGGTTCACCGATAACATTTCAGTTCATCGCCGCGGCCTAGGGCCGATCAACCTTTCGCCCTCCAATGATTATGACTTCCTGGTCAGGATTAAATGGCGTTAGGACCGCAGTGCGGATTCGATATCCGCGCTGGTGAGGCTCCCCTGGCGAAGTATCTTCCACTCGCTGCCATGCAGATCAACAATCGTGGATGCCAGCGTGGCGCCGGTTTCACCGCAGTCAAGAATGAGAGGAAGGCGATCGCCAAGCTGCTTGATGAGTTGCTGCGCATTGGAACACGCTGGAAAGCTGGAAACATTTGCGCTCGTCCCGGTAATCGGCGTCTCCGCGTGTTCGATCAGCTTGCAGGCGATGGAAGATTTTGGCCACCGCAACGCCACCCGGCCGGTGTTTGCAGTAACTTTCAGCGGCAGCAGATGTGACGCATCGACCAAAAGCGTAAGCGCTCCCGGCCAAAATTTTCTTGCTAGGGTTAAAAAATGCTCCGGAAGATCCCGTGAGAGCGCTACAGCTTGCTCGATGCAATTCACTAAGATGGGCAGCGCGCGGGTCTCCGGTCGGCCCTTTATCCGGTAGATTTGCTGAACTGCGGCAAGATTAAATGGGTCCGCGGCAAGGCCATAATAAGTATCCGTGGGAATCCCCACGACGAGCCCTCGCCCAATGAATTCTGCGGCATAACGCAGCACGTCGGGCTCCGGGCTCTCCGCCGAAATGTTCAACAGTTCAGCCGGCAAAGGTTCGGCCCCCGTATACCAACATTGTCTTCCAAATTCTCGAACGCGTTAAGAGCATGCCGTCGGACAATGGCGCAACCTACCATAGCAGCCGCGAGCCATGCAAGGCGGCTCCCTTTACCAGTGGTTGCACGTTTGCTAGTCTGCTGGTGATGCCTCCCTTTCGCCAAGTCGCTCGATCGCCTGCCGTGCCCGCCCCCGAGCTGTTGACCAGCCGCGAAAATCATTGGCTCAAGAAATTCCGCGTGGCATTGCGTACTGGCGCGGGCGACCCGTCAGGCTATGTCGGCGTTGAGGGTGTGCGCCTCGTCGAAGACGCCCTGCGTTCGCGCCTGCCGATTGAAGCCGTGCTCATCAGCGTAGCAGGCGAAAAGCATCTGGAACGTTTGCGGCCCTGTTTGGAAAGCGCCGCAGCCGCGCCAATTCGCATTCTGCGAACCACCAACCGCCTCTTCGCCGCCGTTACGGACACCGAATCGCCCCAGGGCATAGCCGCGTTAGTGAAACCTGACGCTGTCTCGTTCGATGATCTCTTGCGTGCTGCCGGCTTGCGCGCACCTCTGCTCGTCACCCTCGTTGCTGTACAGGATCCCGGTAACGTCGGAACAATTCTTCGCGCCGCCGAAGCTTTCGGTGCAACGGGGGCCGCCACTTGCTCTTTTGAGAATTCAGGCACGGCGAATCCTCATTCACCGAAAGCGCTTCGAGCGTCGGCAGGCTCTTCACTCCGCCTGCCGATCCTCCACGCCGTGGGCATTTCGATTTTCCTCACGCAACTTCGCCTGGCTCGCGTCAAGATCTACGCAGCCACCGCCTCAGCCGCGCAGACAGGTGCGTTACCAATTCTTTCTCCCTGGGAAGCCAATTGGCGCGATCCCGTCGCCTTCCTCATCGGCAATGAAGGTGCCGGTCTTCCCGACGAAATTGAGCGCTCCGCCGATGCTCTGCTGCGCATACCAATATCCAAATCTGTCGAGTCTCTCAACGCCGGCCTGGCCGCAGCCGTGCTTCTCTATGAAGCAGCGCGCCAACGGAGCCGGCCATGAGTCTGTTTCAACCTGTCGAACCCGAGCCCGGTCCGGAAACATCAAGCGCCGGCCAACCTCTTGCAGAACGTATGCGGCCGCGCACGCTCGACGAATTCATCGGACAGGAAAAGCTCCTCGGCCCCGGGAAGCCATTGCGCACGCAAATCGAGCGCGATGAGCTTGCCTCGATGCTCTTGTGGGGTCCTCCCGGATGCGGTAAGACCACGCTCGCGCGTATCATCGCGAAAATGACCCGTTCCGATTTTCTTCCCTTCAGCGCCGTCCTCGCTGGCATCAAGGAAATCAAGCAGGTAATGGCCAATGCCCAGCGCACCTACCGCGCCGGACGCCGCACCATTATTTTTGTCGACGAGGTTCATCGCTTCAACAAGGCTCAGCAGGACGCTTTCCTCCCCCATGTCGAAGCCGGCACCGTCGTCCTGATCGGCGCAACCACGGAGAATCCCTCTTTCGAAGTCATCGCGCCCCTTCTCTCTCGCACCAAAGTTTACGTGCTCGAAGCGCTCTCTACGCCGCAACTATCCGCTCTTCTTTATCGCGCCGTTGAGGATTCCGCGCGCGGCCTCGGCAATGAAAATGTGGAAATCCCGAGCGAAGTTATCGAGCGCATCGCCGCTTACGCCGGCGGCGACGCCCGCGCCGCCTACAACACCCTCGAAGTCGCGGTTCACGGCGTGCAGCCGGACTCAAACGGCCGCCGCATCGTCACTCAGCAACTTGTCGAGGAAGTTTTACAGCGTAAGATGTTGCCCTACGATAAATCCGGCGAACAGCATTACAATTTAATTTCCGCGCTCCACAAATCCGTACGCAATTCCGACCCCGACGCTGCACTCTATTGGTTGGCTCGCATGCTGGAGTCCGGTGAGGATCCTCTATACGTCGCGCGGCGCCTCGTACGCATGGCCAGCGAAGACATCGGTCTCGCCGAGCCTGGCGCTCTCGCCATCACCATCGCCGCCAAAGAAGCCGCCGAGTTCGTGGGCATGCCCGAAGGAAACTTAGCGTTGGCACAGGCCGCTCTTTATCTCGCGCTGGCGCCGAAATCAAATGCGCTTTACACTGCGTACACAAATGTTCAGGAAGATTTGCAGTCCACCGCATCAGAGCCTGTCCCGCTGCACTTGCGCAACGCTGTCACCGGCCTGATGTCCCATCTTGGATATGGCGAGGGGTACCAATATGCCCACGATCTCGAGGAAAAAGTCGCGAATATGTCCTGCTTGCCTCCCGCACTAGCCAATCGCATCTACTATCATCCCACCACCCAAGGTTTCGAGCAGCGGCTCCGGCAACGCCTTGAAGAAATTCGCAAAATCCGTTCCACTGCAAAGCCCGGACCCGCCTGATGACCTTCCATTTACCACACCGATTTCCGCACACGCCATCTCGGCCGCCTAATTGTCTCTCCCTTTCTCTGCTGTTTATAAATCTCATCCTGTTCGCGGCCTCTGCTGTCCATGCCCAGGACACTCCCATCATCGCCGTGGACGAAGACTGCACCGCGATGGCCTACGCACCCGACGGCCGCATCGCCTACGCCGTTCGCCACGTTTTTTCCCAGCGCCATTTTGACGTCGAACGCGACGACCTCTGGATCCTTGCCACCGATGGCAAGCGCCGAAGAATCGTCAACGGTGAAAAATTAGTTCGTGGCGAAGTTCCTTTCAGCTATTTGGTGACAGCTCTGCGATGGTCGCCCGATTCCTCGCGACTTACGGCTGAATTGCTCACCTCGCAGGTTGTAGACAAGGATGAAAACACCAAAGAGGGCGTCGTCACTCTCTTGCTTGACGAGAACGGCCAGGAAATCAAAATTCGCGGCGCGGATAGCGCCATTCCCGATGCACTCGAAGCCGCCTGGCTTGCCGATAATTCAACCGTTGTTTACCTCACCGAAGCCGTGAAGCCGAGACTTCTCTTTGCGCTCAATTCCGCGCGCCCCATGGCGGGCACGGGCCATGCCCTGTTGATCGGGCATACTTTTTCCGGCGTTGCCTGGCAGCCCAAGCGAAGCGCCGCCATCGCTGTCGAACGCGCGGCCACACTCAACGGCCCTCCGCGGCTTGTCCAAATCGATCTCCTGCAGCAAACTCTCAAGGAAATTGCCATGCTAGGCGCTTTTAGCGGCCGGCTTTCCATTTCTCCGTCAGGCACAAAAGCGGCCTATTACCGCGATCATGAAGTCTTGGAAATCCGCGACCTTCGCGCGCCCAGCCAGTTCGCGCGGGTTCGCGTGGGTTTTGGCGTCTATCAGTGGACGCCCGACGAGCGCCGCATTTTGCTTAAGCGCTCGCTCGAACATAAGTCGGGCGATTTGGTGTGGTTTGAGGTTCCGGAATTAAGCGCTGCAACGTCGCAAAAAACATCTGACCCCGACGCCGTTCCCATCCGCGAAGTCCCGCTCACTCCCGCCCTCCACGGACTCGCCTATCGCGACTTCGCCATCTCCCCCAACGGGAAATTTCTCGCGGTAATCCAAACCGGCAAACGCAATTTGCAAATATTTCCGATCTTGTGATTTTGAGATGTTTCGGGCTTAATTTGCTGAACCATTGAAGTTTTTTTAAATTGACGCACCCTTCCCAATCATCACTGTGCAAACCTCCTGAAAAAACTGTCGTCTTTCCATCGCGGCCGCTCTTGAGAATTCGCAACGCGCTCGATAAGCCGCTGTAAAATACGGTCGAATTGCGCTGCTGCCGCTGCGTCTACGGGTTGATTTAAATCATCCGAAGGCGCGTGATAATGCAAACGCACCCAATCCTTGAACAGTTTCTCTTCCGGCGCGCCGGGCACGTACCCGAATTTGAACGCCAGCGCTGGAATTCCCTTGCGAATGAAATTGTACTGATCGCTTCGGATAAAGCGATTCACGTTGGGCTCCTTGTCCGCTTGCGCCTCGACGCCCGCCTCCTTCGCCACGGTCCGTATGTCGTCGCCCAGCGAAGATTCGTCCAGTCCCTGCACTTCCAGGTACTTCAGCGGAAAAAGAGGCAAAAACATATCCATATTGATGTCCGCGACGATGGCTTTTCCGCTTACCGTCGGATGCGCGGCAAAATATTTCGACCCGAGCAGGCCTTTCTCCTCCGCGGTCACCGCCAGAAAAAGTATGGATCGCTTCGGACGTCCTCCGGATTCTTTAAGGCCTTTCGCGATTTCGATCAAGGAAGCGATCCCCGACGCATCGTCCATGGCCCCGTTATAAATCGCATCCCCATTGATCGGAGCTCCGATTCCAATATGATCGAGGTGCGCGCTTACCACCACATATTCATTCCTTAGCGCGCTGTCGCCTCCTGGAAGCAGCCCCACCACATTCTTCGAAGTAACATGCGATCTCTTCACCGCGGTTCGCGCGCGAATCTTTACCGCTAAAGGAAATCGCGGAAGCGGTTTCTCGTTATCGGCGGCTCAGCACTTCTTCAATAGAATGTCCGCTGCCTGCTAGGAATTTGTTGGCGTGCGCGGGATTTATGGTCAGCGATATTTTTACGCCGTGCGATTCCTGTAACGCCGAATCAGCGAGATCCATTGCCGGCTGCAGTCGCGCCGCTGAGGATCGCTCCCAAGGCAGATCCATGGATTTGGGGTTGGGAATGGAAGCCGTTCCGATCGCTCCCGCCTTCTGCAGCGATTTCCAGCGCTCACCCGCGGATTGCGAGTGCGACTTCAGCGGCCCGGGTATCGATGCCGGCCCGCCACTCAAAAACACCGCAATCTTTCCACGCAGATCCATCCCGGCAAGATCGTCGTAATTTCTTTCCGGGATACTGAGCCCGTACCCTACAAATACCGCCGCGGCCTCGATATTTTCGGCTGGGTCGGCGCGCATGCTGATCGTCGCCTCTTCGCCAAGCACCACTGGCTCCGCTTTGTCCTTGAGCACCAACTCCAGGCTCGAATGCGATTCATCAATCTGCCGGACGGCAAACTCCATCGGTTGGAAATAACCTGATGTGCCCGCTTCACGCAACCCGGCGTGCTCGAATTGTTCGGCCACATACGCGGCCGCCTTCTCGTAACCCGGACTTCCCGTATTGCGGCCCTCCAGTTTGTCGTCTGCCAGAAATTGAATGTGCGCCCACCATCGTTTGCCCAAAGCATTCCAATCGGTTTTCTCCGCCGCACCTCCGGCTCCCACAAGTGCGAGCGTCCCGGCCATACAAATAAATATGCGCTTCATGAAGTAAGACCTCCTCGATGAACGTACGGAAACGGTTACCTTGCCGCGGTTACCTTATGATCGACGGACGCTTGTTAATTTCTTTGGCGATGCACAAATCCATCACCACAAACAACCCCGCTTTGGTGGCGCGCTCTGCCGCCGCAGAATGCATAACCCCTTCCTGCATCCACACCGCCTTGGCGCCAATCCGAATCGCGCTTTCCACTATTGCAGGAACCTCGTCCGATCGCCGGAAAATATCCACCAGCTCAATTTTGTCGGGTATTTCTTCCAGGGTGGCATAAGCCTTCTCCCCAAGTACCTCTTTCTCATGCGGGTTCACTGGTATAATTCGATAGCCCGACGCTTTGAGATACTGCGCCACCCCGAAACTTGCCCTCATGCGCTTGGAAGAAAGCCCCACGACCGCGATAGTTCGCGAATTCTTCAGGATTTCTGCAATTGCGTCAGGTGAAGGACGCGAACCTTCCGGCAGAAGAATACTCATGTTCGCGACCGTTCCCTCGCCTGGTTAGCTCGCCCCCTGGTCTCCGCCATGGCGTTCAAAAACTGCTCGTTCTCGTCATGCATCCCGGCGCTCACCCGAATCGCATTCGGAAATCCCATCCAGCGCATCGTCCGCGCAATAACGCCGCGGCGCAGCAAGTCCTCTGCAACAGAATCGGCATCCGTTCCCAGCTCCACCAGCAAAAAATTGGCATGCGAAGGGATCGCGCGCAAATCAAGCTTGGCCAGCCCCTCGCTCAATTGCTTTAATCCCGCGCGATTTGTTTCTACCGATCTTCGGACGTGTTCGTGATCCTCAAGCGCTGCCAATGCCGCGGCTTGCGCCAGATTCGAGGTGTTAAATGGTGTTCGCAATTTATTGAGCTCGCTCACTAGTCCCGCAGCTGCAATTCCATATCCCAATCGTATTCCGGCCAGTCCATACACCTTCGAAAATGTTCTCAATACCAGAAGATTATGTCCCTGGCGCACTTGCTCGATGGACCGCGAATACCCGGCGAGCTCCACGTAATCGTAATAAGCCTCATCTAAAACCACCAGCACGTGGTCCGGAATCTTGCCGAGAAATGCCTCGAGCGCGTCCGCGGAAAACATGGTGCCTGTCGGATTATTCGGATTGGCCAGGTAAATCACGCGTGTCTGCGGCTTCACGGCGCGTGCGATAGCGTCAAGATCAAAGCCGTAATCCCGAAGCGGAATCTCCGTCAGTTGCGCGCCTGTAGCCGCGATAAATATGCGAAACAGAGGGAAAGTGCCCTCCGACGAAATTCCTTCAAAGCCGTCCCGCAACAACGCTCGCGCTGCCAAATCAATTAGCTCGCTCGACCCAAATCCGATAACAATATTTCTTGCTTCAACGTCGAGCTTCCTGGCAATTTTTTCGTGCAGCAAAAATGACCCGCCATCCGGATACCGGTTCGATTCAGACAATGCCCGCTTTACTGCTTCTACCGCCAGTGGCGAGGGGCCAAACGGGTTTTCATTCGACGCCAGCTTGACGGCACGAACACCTAATTCTCGTTCCACTTCTTCGATCGGCTTGCCGGGAATATATGCGGGGAGGTCGTGGATGTACTTCGGAACGAGTAGATGGATTGGTTTCCTCATGGAGAAATGGTTTAGGTTACGGCCTCAAAGGTATTGGCTCCGCGCGCTAGGTTTGCCCTGTGGCTCGACTTTTCTTCTTTGCGGTGTGACCTGCGGCGGCTTGCACTCTCGGCATCTGCCCGCCTCTTTGCCGCCGTGCATCCGTCGCTTGCATGCGTAAGGGTTTTGGTATCCGACCGGCTTTGAATTTTTGCCGCGGGGCGCCGGGTTTTAGCTTTCCCTTGGATCGTTCCACGGAACGCAATAATTCTTCGTGCTCGCGCGGCGTAATCTTCCGGTAATGCCCTTCCTGCAGGGTCTCCATGTCCAGGTTTCCAAGCCGCATGCGCTTGATTTTTTCCACCGGATGCCCCGCAATCACCAGCCATCGACGCAGGGTATCGCGACGCGCATCGCTCCACACGCCTTCGTACCAGAAATTCACGCCGTGTCCCCGCGAGGCATGGGGTTGTTTGAGCGGCTTCACCCGCGCACCGGTTTCTTTCTCAATCCGCGCGAGTAGTTCGTTGTCGAGCCGCCCCTTCACCTTTATCCAATAGGTCTGTGGCAAAGTTCCCGCAACCTTCAGCATCTTGTTCGCCAGGTCGCCATCGTTGGTCAGCAGCACCAGCCCTGCCGCAGCGTAGTCCAGCCGCCCAACCGGATAGACCCGCAGCGGCAACCCGCGCAAAAAATTCCGCAGTGTCTTGCGCCCTTCCGGATCCGCCATCGTCGATACCACCCCAGGCGGTTTATGCAACAGCAGATAAACTTTTTCTTCGTGCGCTCCAACGCGCTGCCCGGCCACCTCAATCCGGTCATGCTCTGGATCAGCTTTACTTCCGAGCTCGCTAACAATGCGATCATTCACTCGCACCTGTCCGCTAACAATAAGCTGCTCCGCATGCCTCCGCGAAGCAATTCCGGCGCCCGAAATAATCTTCTGCAATCGCTCTAGCATAGGCCGTCTTTTACGCAGTCATTCCGACGTAACGTCATCCCAAGCGTCGAGAAACCCCATTACTCACTAAACTCTCGCCCACCGCAGTCGAGAATCCCTCTTCGATTTTCCTCCGCACTTCCTCTACTCACTAGGCCCGTCCCCTGCTGCGGCCGCTGACCTCTTCGCTTTCAACTCCGCGGCTCTTTCAGGCTGAGCATCCTCCGGCGCATCGTCGGCCCCGGTTTCCCCAACAATCTCGATTGCGCTCGCCGAAGAGCTCGACTCTCCAGCGGCGAACGCCCCCATCCCGCCACCCTCCGCGGTGTTCTCGCCGCCAGGCTCAATTGGCGCAATCCCTTCGTCTGATCCCAATGCCGCGCGCGCCAACTGTTCAAACTCCTTTAAGCTCGGCAATTCATCGATGTCGCTCAATCCAAATCGAATCAAAAAATCCTTCGATGTGCGGTAAAGAATTGGCCGCCCAATTACGTCTTTGCGTCCCGCGGTAGTCACCAACCGCTTCTCGAGCAGCGTCTTCACCACTCCCGAACAATTGACGCCGCGAATTTCCTGGATCTCCGGAAGCGTAGCCGGCTGCTTATAAGCGATTACCGCAAGCGTTTCGAGCGCTGGCATCGTCAACCGCAGGGGAGGCCGCAAGCTCTTGATGAACCTCCGCACCACTTCGTGGTGCTGCGGCTTCGTATACATCTTGTAGCCGCCGGCCACCGCGCGTACTTCAATACCGCGCTCCTCCACCGCGTAGCTGGCCACAAGCTCGTCCAGTGCGGCGCGCACAATCATCTTTTCCTCGCCGAGCGCCCCCGCGAGCTGTTGGACCGTCGCCGGCTCATCGGCCGCATAAATCGTTGCTTCCAGTGCCGCTTTCAATTCCTGTGGCCCAAGGCTCATTGGTATTGCTCGTCGATTTTCTTGATGTCCATTTTATTGTCGTTTTCGCTCGGCGGTTCCCAGCCGCCGGAATCGCCGGGAGAATCGCCGCCAGAAAATACCGCCGCAAACATTTTATGTTTCTTCAGCATGATTTCTCCAAATAATTTTTCCTGCACCAGAAGAACGGCCTGCATCCGCACCATCTCCAGCACCGCTAAAAACGCCACGATCATCGCGTTTCGCGAAGGGCATGCTTCAAAAAATGCCACCAGTCGCACGCCGTCCTCGCTGGTGATGAGCTGCGCCCGGAGCTGCTCCATCATTTGTGCGACCGTGAATTGATCGTGTTTCAGGTCGATTTTGGCGACTTCCTTGCGTCGTTCCAGCACATCCTGGAAAACCTTAACCAAGTCCATGAGGGACACGATCAACTCGCCCTCGGTATCTTCTCCTTCATAAAGTGAACGGTCCGGCTTGGACCAGACGTTCTCCTCGATCTGTTGCTTCTGATAGAGCAACTGCGCCGCGTTCTTGAATTTCTCGTGCTCCACCAGGCGATGGACCAGTTCCGCGCGCGGATCCCCCTGCTCCTCGGGCCCCGCCAGCGGATCGGCGGGAAGAAGCATTTTTGACTTTATGTAAATCAGCGTCGCGGCCATATAAATAAAGTCCGCCGAAATATCGACGTCCAGCGCTTCGAGTTGATGCAGATACTCTAAATACTGTTTAGTAATACTTGCGATGGGAATATCGTGAATATCGATTTCCTGCTTCTTGATCAAATCCAGCAGTAAATCGAGCGGCCCTTCGTACATCGCGATGTGGATCTTGTAAGGCGTCGCCATTTTAACCCCCTGCCTTGAGGCCCTCAACCCGCTGCCTTGAGGAGTCGCCCGTAAGCCCTTTGATGTCAGTACGTTTGCTCTCCCACCCAAAAACCGCTTCCCGAACCCGCAACATGGTTCCACGTGAAACATTTTGCGCGCGTTTTGACCCCTCGCCCAGAATCTCAAGAACCTTCGCTGGGTCCTTCTCATATCCCTGGCGACGTTCCCGGATTGGCCCAATCCACCGGATCAAATGGTCGGCCATGGCGCCCTTGCACTCGATGCAGCCAATCCCCGCAGTGCGGCAACCTTCTGCGGACCACGCCAAAACTTCCGGCGGGGAAAAAAGTTTGTGCCAATCGTAAACCGGGCAAACGTCCGGGTTTCCCGGATCGGTCCGCCGCTTCCGCGCCGGATCGGTCACCATCGCTTTTGTTTTTGTGCGAATGCTCTCGTCGCTTTCGCTCAAAGACACGAAATTATTGTAGCTCTTCGACATCTTCCGTCCGTCAGTCCCCGGAATCCTCGGCGTCTCCGTCAACATTACTCCCGGCTCAACGAGCAATGAGTCCAGGTAACCTATACCGTTATTTAAGTAGGCGGCTTTTTCCTCCAAAGAAGATGTTCGATAGAGGCTATGGAGTCCTTCCTTCACTTCTGGGATGCGGTCCTGATAAGCAAATTGCAAGAGCTCACTGCTCTTCTGACTGTTAAAAATTCCTATCTTTGTCAGCAGCCCACTCCATGTTTCGTTCTTGAGGTGCGGAAGATTTAACTTCGCGTAAGCAAGATTGAAGCGGCGGACGATCTCGCGGCTTAGCTCTACGTGGGATTCTTGGTCGGCGCCGACGGGGACCAGTAATTGCTGGGCGGGGTCGCCATACATCACTATATCGGCCGTTTGCAATACCGGATATCCAAGGAAGCCGTAGGTGTGCAGATCCTTGTTGGTAACATTCTCGATAGCCTCTTTGTAGGTGGGAACGCGCTCGAGCCAGCCGAGCGGCGTTACCATCGAAAGGAGCAAATTCAACTCCGCGTGCTCTGGAACGAGCGACTGCAAAAAGAGCGTGCACTTTTGCGGGTCCAGACCTGCGGCTAAATAGTCGGTGGTAATCTCGATCGCGTTTTGCGCGATGCCGGACGTGTCCGCGTAATCGGAAGTCAGCGCGTGCCAATCGGCAATGAAGAAGAAACACTCATACTGCAAATCGTTTTGCAGCTTCACCCAATTCTGCAGCGCGCCGAAGTAGTGGCCGATGTGCAGGCGCCCCGTCGGCCGCATGCCGCTGAGCACTCTTTTTTTGCGTGAAGATGGCGCGGGCGCTGAGAAATTGTTTTGCGGATCTTCTCGGAGCGCCACTCTAGCGGATTCCTTTCAAGGGAGCGCCAGCGAAGGCTTGCGCCTCAGGCGCGCTCTCGTGGGCGCCAGGCTCACTCGGCGACGCTTGCATTGTTCCCGTTTTCCCAAGCAGGTCGCGCGCAATCACCAGGCGCTGGATTTCACTGGTGCCTTCGTAAATGGAAATTACGCGGGCATCGCGATACATGCGCTCGACGTTCATTTCGCGTGAATATCCCGCGCTGCCGTGAACCTGCACGGCTTTGTACACCACGCGGTTTACCATCTCGCTGGCGTACAGCTTGGCGCGCGAGGCATGCGCCCCAGCGCGCGCGCTGCCCTCTTCGCGCAGCCACGCGGCGTAGTATACGAGACCACGCGCGGCTTCAATTTCCGTTTGCATGTCGGCAATCATCCACTGAATGGCCTGGAACTCCCCAATCGTTTTCCCGAATGCGCGCCGCTGCTTGGCGTAACGCACCGCCTCTTCCATGGCGCCTTGCGCGATTCCCAGAGCTTGCGCGGCGATTCCGACGCGGCCTCCGTCGAGGGCCTCGAGAGCAATCTTTAAGCCCTGGCCTTCCTCGCCCAGGCGATTCTCCGCGGGAACTTCGCAATCGTTGAACAGCAACTCCGCGGTGCGGGACGTGCGAATTCCCATTTTATCTTCATAGCGCGCCACGCGGAACCCAATAAAATTTGGCTCCACTAAAAATGCGGTGATGCCGCGCGCGCCGGCTTCCGAATCGGTCTGGGCAAACACTAAATACACCCCCGCCACACCGCCATTGGTCACCCAGGTTTTTGTGCCATTCAGGTAATAAACATTTCCGCGGCGCACGGCGCGCGTCTGGATTGCCGCCGCATCGGAACCGGCTTGCGGCTCGGTGAGGCAGAAGGCACCGAGAAGTTCTCCGCTCGCGAGTCGGCGCAAATAACGGCGCTTCTGCGCATCGCTGCCGTGCTTCCAGAGCGGCATCGCGGCCACCGAGTTCGTCACGCTCAGGGCAACCGCCGTGGCCGCATCGACGCGAGCAACTTCTTCGAGCATCAGGACATAGGAG
>JRHI01000316.1_pt1 | contig 54806 bp, 53 predicted proteins | sample 215371 | NCBI WGS metagenome assembly JRHI01 (sample SAMN02929681, study PRJNA255918) | sediment metagenome | biome: cave system; feature: Ice Cave; material: Sediment; isolation source: sediment from deep within a dark volcanic ice cave with no known source of... ...
TTCCCTCACTTTACAAGTATTATTCCCTGACAACTCCTAAGGCCACCCTTGATGATCATTTCAGGTTTGACGCCGAAGAAGGCGGGTCGCCAGAGCACGATATCTGCAAGCTTGCCAGCCTCTATTGAGCCAATAAAGCGCGATACCCCATGTGTGATGGCAGGGTTGATGGTGTATTTAGCGACATAGCGCTTGACACGGAAATTATCGTTGTGCCCGGAATCTTGCGGCAAAGGACCGCGCTGCGTTTTCATCTTATGTGCTGTCTGCCATGTGCGTGTAACGACTTCTCCCACACGTCCCATCGCTTGTGAGTCGCTAGAAATCATGCTGAACACACCAAGATCATGCAAAATATCCTCGGCTGCGATAGTTTCGGGGCGAATGCGACTCTCGGCAAAGGCCACGTCCTCTGGTACCAGTGGATTGAGATGGTGACAAACCATGAGCATATCGAGGTGCTCGGCTATAGTATTTCACAGTATATGGTCGTGTAGGATTCGTCGAGGATGGCAAGGTATGTGGATAGGCGGCAATACGAATGATATCAGGTGCGTGCCCACCTCCTGCACCCTCGGTATGATATGTGTGAATGGTACGGCCAGCGATGGCAGCAATCGTATCCTCGACGAACCCCGCTTCGTTGATGGTGTCTGTGTGAATGGCGACCTGCACGTCGTACTTGTCGGCGACGTTGAGACAGACATCAATGGCAGCGGGTGTGGTGCCCCAGTCTTCGTGTAGTTTGAGGCCACACGCTCCAGCGTGAAGTTGTTCTTCTAGAGGCTCTCCGGTTGCAGCGTTGCCTTTGCCCAGGAAACCGAAATTGATCGGCCAATGTTCGGCGGCTTATAGCATACGTGCAAGGTTCCAGGCGCCAGGGGTACAGGTGGTGGCATTCGTGCCGGTGGCTGGTCCTGTGCCACCTCCGATCATAGTGGTGATTCCGTTGGAAATAGCTTCGTAGATTTGTTGTGGTGCGATGAAGTGGATATGGCTATCAATGCCGCCTGCTGTCACCGGCATATTTTCGCCAGCGATCACTTCTGTTGCGGCACCGACCACGAGTTCTGGATCAACGCCATCCATAGTATCGGGGTTGCCCGCTTTGCCAACCTTGACAATGGCACCATCTTTGATGCCGATGTCACCTTTGACAATGCCCCAATAATCGATGATCAGCGCGTTGGTGATAACCAGATCAAGCGCTCCGTGAGGGCCTTCGCGTGTGGCGCGGCTACTCTGGCCCATGCCATCGCGTATAACTTTGCCGCCACCAAAGGTAATCTCATCGCCGTAGACGGTGAAGTCTTTTTCTACTTCAATAATCAGGTCTGTATCCGCGAGACGTACTCTGTCTCCCGTAGTTGGCCCATACAGGTCAGCATAGGTCTGCCTTGGTATGCGTAGACTCATTCTGTGCTCCTTCTCTTGTTAGAGTGCTTTATTCACCAGACCCCGATGCCCATATACGATGCGTGCGCCGCCAAGTGTCACAAGGCTGATCATTTTTTCTTCGCCTGGTTCAAAGCGTACCGCAGTTCCGGCAGCAATATTCAGGCGCATACCATAGGCAGCTTGTCGATCAAACTCTAAGCTACGGTTGACCTCAAAAAAATGATAATGGCTTCCGACTTGCACAGGTCTGTCTCCTGTATGCTTGATTAACAGCGAGGTGACTGGCCTTCCAGCATTGGCGGTAATCTCACCTTCGTCCTCGCTGAGAAAATATTCTCCGGGTTTCATAATGGCCTCCTTGAAACTATCGAATAGGATCATGCACGGTCACCAGTTTTGTGCCGTCGGGGAAGGTTGCCTCTACCTGTACTTCGTGTATCATGTCGGCAATGCCCTCCATAACCTCTGCCCGTGTTAAGATGGTGGTACCAAAGATCATAATCTCGGATACGCTTCTGCCGTCACGAGCCGCCTCCATAATCTCTGCGGATAAGATAGCGATGGCTTCAGGGTAGTTCAGTTTGAGACCGCGGGCCTGCCGTTTACGGGCCAACTCTGCGGCCACAAAGAGCAGGAGTTTTTCTTGTTCGCGCTGTGTGAGATACAAAACGGATTCCTCCTTCAATCAATATATCTTGCGTGGCGGAAGCGCTGCTCGTCCATAGAGTGCCTGCTTTGCCACCTGCCAGAATGTGAGCAAGCCTGATGATAGTATATGCCCATGCTGACCCAAGGCACGAATCATTAATCCGTGAGCCACCAACGTACTGACGCCCCAATAGCTTTCTCCTGGATGTGTGAGGTCCTGAGCTAGCTCTTGCAACCTTCTTTCCAGGCTCGACCACTGCGATGTTGCGACGCCAACACGACAAATATAGAAGCTGCAAAAGTAGGAATAGGGGCCAAGGCGAGCGCTAGAAGTAAGCAATTGGCAATGGGGTTTGAGCTTTAGACGCTCTATAGCGATTGGCCTATCATGTGCCTGAATATCAGACATCAGGTATAGCGTCTCATATGCGAAACGTTCGCCGTGTGCAACTCGCCCAGGGGCGACGATCTCCCACCAGAACAATCCCGCCCCTTCTGCCAACTCGATATGTGTACGCTGCTGATAACGTGAGCCAGCAAAAGGAATGAGAGAGTCGGGGAGATATTCGAGTAATCCACTTTCTGCTACGCGAATAGTCGTAGTTTGGGTAGCAGATGGTATATGCGGACGGCTACGATAGAGGCGCGTAGCACTGGTAGAGGTGAGTTGGGCATAGGCGTCTTTTTCCACTTCGACAGTCAAGCTCAATTGGTCGCCCCCTAATACTCCACCGGATAGGTTGTGCAAATGGACCAATGCGCCTCCATCAGCAAGCGGGAAAGAGCGGATAACCTTCAAAGGAGGCTGCTGCTCATAGATCGTGAGTCTAGTATGTTGTGTACACTGGTCATACGCGAACCCCAGATGCAAGCACCCTTTGATGGTTTGTGTATGTTTGTCCTGCTTCTGGATAATTGTCAATGCTGCTCTACTTTCTGCTCATTAGCTAATAAAAAGTCGTGTTTCCAGCATTGGGTGACGCATACTGCCAATATCTGCTAAAGGTGTAAAGATGGAGATCGTATCAGGATTGTTGGCTTCCTCCTCGCTGTATTGGGCAATGGCAATGAGTGTTGGTTTGAGTCGCCATAGGATCGTGCTGGCTTGCTGTTGACCAAGTGGTAATAGACGTTGACATGCAGATACCAGACCGGTCAAGGATTGTTGGAGGTGCGCAAGGACTGTCACGTCTTCACTTATATTCAGGATACTGCCCACCAGACCAAAGGCGATACTATAGTGTTTCTCTCCACTGCCCTTTGTTGTCTGTAATGCATGGTGCAGAAGTGGATGAGCTTCTAATGCAGATACCAATTGCAGGAATCTTCGTCCTAATGTAGTGCTGGCTACACGACTTTCACGGGCGGGTTTCAGCGCACTCAAGGAGTTATTGAGGGTACTCCAACGCTCCTGAAAAGGGTGCATATCTGGGCAGGAGGCTAGTCGATAGCCAAGGCGGCAAAAAATACTCTCCAGTCTCCCCATTTCGCTGAGGTAGTCGTGCAGAAAGTGTTCGAGTTGCTCAACACGTAATGCTCCCTCGGCGACTAATGTTTCTAATCCGAAAGAGTGAGCAGTTGAGCCAATTGGCAACGCGCTATCAGCCAATTGCAGCAGTCGTAGAAAGCCCAAATTGTCTATATGCATGTTCTCTGGTGATTGGGTGTGCTCGTTCTCTACTTGTTAGGGACACAGCAATGTGTTTGTAGTATGGAGAAGCGCTTCTCCACTCATGCAAATACTACGTTATGCCTCTTGAGGTTGTCAAGCTATCAGGGCATTTCTATGGCAGTAGGGACGACCACAAGGGTCCCCGTCCCTACTGCCGTAGAAATGCCCTGACAGCTTGACAGCAGGCTACCCTACCTGACATACTGTACCTCGTGTGTAAAAAATATGTATTTGATTGTGCTAGATTGCGCTAGACACTAGAGAAGGAACAGATGAATAAAAATACGAAACAAGCCGTCGATGAGACAAATCGCTGGTTGCGTGTCACTGTGCTGACGCTTACTATGCTTGCCCCAGTGATTAGCACCATAGCTGGTCGCCTAGAGAAGCGTGCCGAGATGATGCGCGAGGAGGCGAGAAAACAAAGTGTTGTGAGTGATCTTGTTGAGCGCGGCTCCAAAACGACACAAGCCATTGCTGATCGTGGAAGCGTGATGCTTGGTGATTTGGCAGGGCGTAGGGAGAAGATGTCAAAAGAGGTCGCTCGGCGCAGTAAGAAAGTCTCGCAAGAAGTCGCTCAGCGCAGCGAAAAAGCCAGCAGAGAGATAGCAGAGCGCAGTGAAAAGATCAACAGAGAGATAGCGAGACGTAGTGAAAAGATCAACAGAGAGATAGCGAGACGCAGCGAGAGGGCCAGCAAGGAACTAGCGAGGCGGAGTCAGGAGGTAGCAAACGTCCTTGCAGAGCGTAGCCGCGAGGCGAGCGCTCGCCTACCTGAGCGTAATGGCACATTTTGGACGATCTTTGGCTTTACTATCGGATTGACTGCCACTGCTGTCACCGTCTTCTGGTTCATTCGCAGACGGCTACTGGGCGACACACTGGAAAGCCAATCATTCCAGATTACGCAAAACGGCATCTGAGCAAGCGTATATAGGAGCAAAGAGCGCACAACATACCCCACGGGGTATGTTGTGCGCTCTTTTATTCTAAATACTCTACTTACTTGTTCCTATACTGTTCAGGTTCTTGGCCTTCGACAAAGCCTTCATTGACAAGCCCACGTTGCACGAGATATTTCAGGAATACTAACTTTTGGGCTGTGGTTGGCGCTTCTCCCATGTTGTTGGGGTCTTTGTTTTTCGCTTGCTGTGTTGGCAGAAGCGACGCTGTGTGGAAGCTATCTTTTACTTCTTCCACAGTGGGGGGACGTGTTATGCGTTCAAGGCGTTCGTCGAGCATAGACCATTGAGCATCCAGCGCGTCTTCGTTTGTGTGCTCAACAGCGATAGAGGTAATCCCTGGCTGCGATATTGACCCATCTACAGTTGTCCGCAGAGGTGGCTCTTGAGCGGCACTCTTGTTGAGAGTAGCAACTGCATGCGCATAATTAGTCTCTGGCTTACTTTGCCAGGGCCACCGTGCGAATATCTCTTGCAGCCAACGTTTGATCGCTTGGATCATGTTGTCTTAGCCCTCATTATCATAGAGACGACGGATGTCATCCATAAAGCACGCGCTAGATAGCCGACGGTTTATGTGTTTCCCTCGTTGAAAAACACTGTGAGGAATATTAAGAATATAGTAGCATATCAAACGGAGTACGTCAAACTCTCTGTTTGGTACCCTTGCAATTTGGAGTATCTCGTGCCATAATCAATGGAGTCAGATTATGTAGAAGTCGTGCAAGTGTTAAGAACGGCTACTAGCGCATTGTATCGGCACTATTGTTAGCCATGTCTTATGAAGGTTTATGTTCGTTCCCTCTTGCGCGTACCATACAAAGCTGAGTGGGCCTTTCTTAAAGGTTCGTAGTTTCGTTTTTTGAAGTCACACAAAGACAAGGAGTCGGTTATGCAGGAAGACGTTCTTGGAACCCGACGTACTGCCGTCTCGGAAACATATGTTACCTGTGTACGGTGTGGAAAGGCCACGCGTTTACGCTATGCGCGTGTCATCCAAAGCGATGTGCTCTCGGATAGTAAGTCCGAGTTCGAGTATCTCTGTCCAGAATGCCAGCAAGCTATCGCTAATGGTGAGAAAGATCTGACACTCCAATAGGTAAGGTGCTCCACTGCAAGGGAGTAGATGTGTGAGGAGAGAGTAGACTGCTCTCTCCTCACACGTCTACTCTAGATATACCTATATTTTGTCGTATTATTTTTTGTGTATCAGTCCATTTGCCTTTATGAAGAGGTAATAAAGATGCGGTTGCGCTATCGATATGTGACCTATCGGTATATAGATGGTTCACAACAGCAAATAGAGCGCCATTATCGTGAACTGCTAAATGATGCATTGCGCCAAAGCCAACAAGCTATATTGCATCGGTCCACAATGTGGCGACCCCTCGCGGATATCCTTGACTCATCTGAGATGTTGACAGTCAAAGTTGAACTGGCTGGAATGAAAGAAGAAGAGATCGATGTTACTTTATATGAAGATGCACTCGTGATCAGTGGAGAGCGACATGATGAGCATACTATACAAGGAAATCTCTATTATCACGAGGCACAGATTCGTTATGGTCCATTCCGTGTCGAGGTATTTATTCCATCTCCAGTTGAGCGGGAGGCGGTGACGGTACGTTATGAAAACGGGTTACTCTGGGTGGACCTACCCAAGGTGCTCGAAAACAAGCCAGAACGGGTGCGTATTCAACACATCACACCCACGGAGTAGCACTATCTGGCGAGGAAAGTTGGGAAAATGTATGGAAGAAAAATATACGCAGCAAGAACAAGAGCTGGAAACACATACAGGATTGGCAGAGACACAACATAGCATGGATTCTGTGCATCCTGACCAGCAAGAAGAGCCAATACAAGAAGAGACTCCTCGTGCGGAACAGCCTGTACAAGAGAATGGGAAGTTCCAAGAGCAGCCTGTTGAGGATGAAGAGCAAGAGCCACCGCAGCGGCAGCAGGATGACGACCAGCTTTCTATACCCAACGTATTGCCTGTCTTACCACTGAAAGATACTGTGGTCTATCCCTTCGCCGTCCAACCTCTTGGTGCGGGGCAGGAACGCTCGATTCGTCTCATTGATGATGTCATGCGCGGAGACCGCTTGGTCGTGTTGGTGGCGCAGAAATCAGCCGAGTTGGACCTAGCAGGGCCGGACGACATTTTTAAGATCGGCACCGTCGCACGTATTGGACGTATGTTCCGCATGCCTGATGGACATGTGCAGATTGCCGTACAGGGTCTTGAGCGCGTCACCATCGGGGAATTTACGCAAGAGAAGCCGTATCTTATGGCTCATGTAACCGTTAAGCCAGATACACAGGAAGAAGATGACGAGACTGAAGCTATTAAACGTAACGTCATCGCCTACTTCCAGAGATTGGTTGCCCTCATTCAAAATGTGCCAGAAGGGGTAGCCGCTGCAACGCTTAATCTGGAGGAGTCGCGTCAGGTCGTCTATGTCATTGCTACCTTTATGCAGATGGAGCTTGAGCTACGCCAGAAGTTGCTCGAACTTGATTCGGTGCGTGCCAAACTGGAAGAACTAAGCAATTATTTACGTCACGAGCTAGATATCCTCGAACTGGGCAAGAAAATTCAGAATAGCGCCCAGGAAGAGATGGGCAAGGTGCAGCGTGAATACTTATTGCGCGAACAGCTCAAGGCTATTCAGCGCGAACTGGGCGAGGAGAGCGAAGAACAAGCAACTGCCAATGAATTGCGCGACAAGATTAACGAAGCCAAGATGCCTGAAGAGGCCCTCAAAGAGGCGAATCGTGAATTGGCACGCCTTGAAAAGCTTCCTACTGTGTCGCCAGAATATAGCATCATCCGTACATACCTGGAGTTGCTCGTGAGCCTTCCTTGGAGCAAGGGTACCAGCGAAAAAATTGACGTACCCTATGCACGGCAGGTACTTGACCAGGACCACTATGATCTGGAAAAGATCAAAGACCGCATTTTGGAGTATCTTGCTGTCCGCCGCCTCAAGGAGGAGCGCAAAGCCGAACAAGTGCAACGTAGCCATGACATGGCATCGGGAGAGAACGGGATTGAGACGCAGGATGTTCGTCCGACGCAACCGCTCCAATCGCAAGAGCAGACACGACAGATCAACCGTGAGCCGATTCTCTGTTTTGTGGGACCTCCCGGCGTTGGGAAGACATCACTGGGTCAATCGATAGCACGCGCTCTTGGACGCAAGTTTGCACGCATGTCATTGGGGGGTATCCGCGATGAGGCTGAGATTCGTGGACATCGCCGCACCTATATTGGTGCTATGCCTGGACGCATTCTACAAACGTTGCGCCGCGTCGAGTCTAACGATCCTGTGATCATGCTTGACGAGGTGGACAAGGTCGGCGCAGACTGGCGTGGCGATCCATCCTCGGCATTGTTAGAGGTACTCGACCCAGAACAGAACTACAATTTCCGTGATAACTATCTTGACCTGTCCTTTGACCTATCTAAAGTTATGTTTATTGCGACAGCCAACTCATTGGAACCAATCCCAGCTGCTTTGCGCGACCGTATGGAAGTCTTGGAGCTATCGGGCTATACCGAGGAGCAAAAGCTGCACATTGCTCGTAACTACTTATTGCCCAAACAGCTTGAGGCCAATGGCTTGAATAAGGATGAGCTGATCGTCGATGATGACACGATACGGCGCGTTGCCCGTGACTATACCCGTGAAGCGGGCGTGCGTAATCTAGAGCGTGAAATCGGCTCATTGTGCCGTAAAGTTGCCAAGCAGATTGCCGAAGGAAAGCAGACGCCTGTCCATGTGACAGCAGGCGCATTGCATGACTATCTGGGACGGCAACGCTTCTTCGAGGAAGCTGCCGAGCGCATTGACCGTCCCGGCATTGCCACCGGCCTAGTCTGGACACCGGTTGGGGGCGAGATCATCTTTATCGAAGCAGCCTCTATGATCGGCAAGGGGCAACTCACGCTGACAGGGCAATTGGGCGATGTTATGAAAGAGTCAGCGATGGCGGCGCTCAGCTATGTGCGTTCCAACGCACAAGCTCTTGACTTGCCCAATAATGTCTTTGAAGAGCAAAATGTGCATATTCACGTTCCGGCAGGAGCTATTCCCAAGGACGGCCCCTCTGCTGGTGTGACGATGGCTACCGTGCTCGTCTCGCTGGCAAGTGGACGCAAGGTACGTTCAGATGTAGCGATGACGGGCGAGATCACGTTGCGTGGCAAGGTCATGCCGATTGGGGGCGTGAAAGAAAAAATTCTGGCGGCCTACCGTTCAGGTATTCGCACAGTCATCCTCCCCAAGAAGAACGAGCAGGACCTAGTAGAAGACTTACCCAAAGAGTTGCGCGACCAGATGAAATTTGTCTATGCCTCCGATATCCGCGAGGTGCTCGACGCCGCCCTTGAGCCTGCTACGACGCACAAAGGAGACAAGAAGGCGTCAGCAAATGGAGACCTGCGCCCGCGCCGCCGCAAGGGGGAGAAAGCAGCTGCGAAGGCATAATGATTGAGGGTAGGAAAAAGGGAAAACAGATGGGCTAGCCCATCTGTTTTCCCTTTTTCCTACCCTCAATCAGACCATAGGCAGGTGTTCGGAGAAATGACCATCATGCTCCTCGCGTGGCGTACGCCTCGTGCTAATCCGCTTCATCGCTTCGCCAATGCGTCGTATGCCCTCTTCAATTTGTGCTTCGTCGGCTGAGGCAAAGCTCAGGCGAATGGCGTGTTGGCCACCACCATCAACGTGAAATGGTTCTCCGATCACGAATGCCACACCTTCTTGAGCTGCCTCACGTAGCAGTGTGCGTGCTCGCATCTCCCCTGGCAAGCGGCACCACATGTGGAAGCCCCCTTCTGGCCGGTTGACGCGTACTTCCGTGGGCCAGTGTTTCTGAATAGCAGTGAGCATTGTATTCCGCTTTTGTCGATAGCGTTGGCGCAACAGGCGCAAGTGTTCGTCAAGGAAGCCGCGTTGTAGGAATTCGGCAACGATCCATTGTCCAAACGCATTCGTATTGAGATCAAAGACCTGTTTGTGCAATGAGAGACGCTCAATCATTGGCATGGGGGCCGCAAGCCATGCCACGCGCAAGCCAGGAGCGAGTATTTTAGAGTAGGTACTCAGGTAGAGGACGTTATCATGGGTGTCCAGTGCTTTGAGCGGTTGGAGTTCTTCCCCCTGGTAATAGAGAGAGCTATACGCGTCGTCTTCAAGAATGGGGGTTTGATAGCGTTTGGCGAGCAATAACAGACGGCGACGGCGCTCAGGGGAGAGTACTGTTCCAGTAGGATTTTGGAAGGTAGGCAGGGTGTAGATGAAGCGTGGATGACGCCGCGCCAGAATCGTTTCTAGTAGGTCAACACGCATACCTTCGTTATCGGTTGGCACACCGATCACGCGTGCGCCGAGCGCACGGAATGTTTGAATGGCACCGAGATAGGTCGGCACCTCAACAACAACCTCGTCACCTGGGTTAAGTAGGAAACGCCCAATCAGGCCCAGACCTTGTGTTGAGCCGGAAAGCATCAGAATATGCTGAAGGTCAATAGCGATGCCGCGTAGACGCATACGCTCGGCAATGGCGCGGCGCAGGCTCTGTAAACCCTCCACTGGGCAATAACCGAGGGCCTGTTGTTTCTGTGTAGACAAGTTCTCATTGACAATGGAGCGAATCAGCTCTGCTGGTAGCAGGTCCAGAGCAGGAGTACCTGCCGCGAATGAGATAACCTCTTTTCGTTCGCCCATTGAAGCAAGTTCACTCAGCACACGCGCATCAGGGCCTAAGATAGCGTCTTCTCCCGCCGAAAGTCCAAAGAGCCAGGAGGGCTGGTCCCGTTCAAACGACTCTTCATGATGTCCACGATAGCTTCTGCGTACGATTGTGCCACGCCCAACGTGGCCTTCGATTAATCCTTCGCTGGCGAGTTCATTATAGGCATTCATAACCGTGGTACGATTAACATGTAGCTCTTGTGCAAAGGCGCGTTCTGTAGGAAGACGTGTCCCCTCTGCCAATTCACCGGAAAGAATTGCCCCGCGCAACCCGTGACAGATTTGTCGGTATAAGGGCACGCCATTTGCTCGATCAAGTCGGATCAATGTGCTTATAGGGGCTGTGAAGAGCGGCAATGGCTGATGATTGGATGTATCGTAGCGCATGTTTTCCTCCTGATTGGCTTGTACCATAGCAGTGTAAACAATCCTAATAGTAGGAGGCAAGTACCAATTGGCGGATACTAGCGCCAAACGAGGTAGGCCAATTATTATCTCTGCCCTCTATTTGTAATGGTAAGATGCTCTCAGGAAAGGACGGAAGATGAGTACGATTGAAGAAGCTATTGAACAGCGTATTGCGCAGGTACGTAATGATCGTGAGCATGGTTCACGTTGGCTTGTGCGCGAAACGATACATATCTTGCAAGACCTCGCTCAAGCGCTCGTTTTGTCAGATGGGGCAACGAATGAGCAGATGCAGCAACTGAGACAGGTGGGGCGTGAGATCGCGCAGGCACGTCCGTCGATGGCGGCTATTGTCGGTGCTGTGGGACGTATTGTCACGGTGCATGGTGGCCCGCCTGCTGTTGTACAAGCTGCCAAGCGCCTTCTACAAGACTGTGACACAAGCACAACACTCATAGCTGCATCCGCTCAAACACTGTTGAAGGGGAAGATAATGACATGCAGTATTTCAGGGACGGTGTTAGAGGTGTTGGCACGATGCCGGGGAAATATTGAAGAGGTGATTGTATTGGAGGGACGACCTCGTTACGAAGGGCGAGCGATGGCGGAGCAGCTTGTGCAGCAAGGGATGGCGGTCACGCTGATTACTGATGCTCAGGCAGATATTTTCTTGCCCTTATGCCAAGCGGTGGTGGTGGGTGCTGATAGCGTCCTAGCCAATGGTGATGTACTCAATAAATCCGGTACTGCGTTGCTTGGCTGGGCTGCACAAGGGCATAAGGTGCCGTTCCATGTGCTCTGCGAGACATTGAAAATCTCACCACACTACTGGTTAGAGGATAGCGCAACGCATTGGGCTGAGAATACTGCTTTGTTAGAAGAAAAAGAGCCAGAGGAGGTGTTAGAGTATCCGCTAGCAGGAGTGAAGGTACGTAATTTCTATTTCGATCACACCCCTTCACAGTGTGTCACACACGTTATTACTGAGTGTGGTGTGTTAGAAGTGCGAGAAATTGCAGAGGTTGCTCAGCAAGCACAAGCCGATGAGAAGCTTCTTTTTACCAATATTTCCTATGAATTTGGTGAATGACTTCTTGATGAGTATCTTGAAAAGTAACTAACGACGTGTGGAGAAGGAAGGATGATGGAATGGAGAGTGAGCAACAGGAGATTGTAACCCCTGAAACAACCATTGTACGTGGCAGTACATCGCGCCCTCTCGTGCAGGAAGAGGAGTTGGTGAAGCCAGAGGAAAGCAAAAGTGTACCACCACAAGATGCTGCAGAGTTTATCTGGCTTTTTGAATATGGATTGGGTATGGATGCGGCATACATAAATAGTCCCGAACGCTTAAATGGTCTTGCCTTATGCTATGGAACTGGAGTAGTGAAGGGCTATCATATCGTCTTTGGCACACTGAATACAGGCCAAGCACAGGTCGTACCATCGTCGGAAACCCTCGTTACCATAGTTCCCGATCAAGGAGCGGATGCTGAGGTGTGGGGGGTACTCTATCGTATTCCGCGTCGTGTCACGCAGATAGATGGAGCAATCCCCTCTTTGCTGGATAGAATGTATGCCGCTCATGGGTCACACACTGAACGGAGTGTGCAGAGTCTATATCATACAATGCATATTACGGCGCACGAAAGTCGGCGGAAGCGTGATGTATCCTATATTACCTCTGTCCTCGTTGACCAAAGCCAACTTTTCAACTTTGCTAAAAGACAAGCAAGATAGGGAGCGGCAGGTGCTTTCTGCACCCTTGGGCGAGCAGAACACAGAACCATTACCCATCGTGAGCACCAAAAAGCTGCTGCTTCCGGCAGTACCACGCAGAATACGTAATGGAGCGCTCATACCTTCTCCGAGTCGTTGGTCCATAATAATTGCCTACTACCTGCCCACCCATCTTTTGGCAGTGCTTATGCTCCTCGTATTGCAAGGACTTGGTATGTTGGAAAGTGCTACTTCGCTCGCGTTCAAATTTTTAGCTGCACCTTGGCTGGTCCTACTCTATGGACTACTGGGCAGCTGTGTGAGCGGAATAGTCACCTTGGCTCGCGCCTCGGTGCAGAATCCGCCGCATGTTGTGATGATAACATGGTTCACACGTCCTTACATTGGAGCGATTCTGGCGTTGCTGGCCTATCTCTTGCTCAATAGTCAATTGTTGGCTCTGGACCTAGTTGCACATCCGCATAATGCATTATTGCTGCTACTCCGCACGCTGGCAGGTTTTAGCGAGAGTTGGCTCTTCACCCGTCGAGACTAGAAGGATTTTTGGCGTTGATATCTGCTTGTATCGAGTAGGTTTACCGTGTACAATGTTAAAAGAACGATTCCACTCTGCTATTTGATAGTTGTTAGCCAGCGATACATTGGAGGACGCAATTCATGCAGACCTACATTAGCCTGGTAAACCTGACTGAGCAAGGAGGCAAGGAAGCCAGGAATGCCCCTGAACGTCTTAAAGCGTTTGATGCCGCTCTTAGGGAAGCAGGCGGCAAGTTAGTGGAGTTCTACTTGGTGATGGGCCAGTATGACTATATTGTCATCACTGAAGCTCCTGATGACCAGACCGCCGCTCGCCTCATTCTTGGTACCATTGCACAGGGTAGTATGAGAACTCAAACTATGCGAGCATTTCCTCGCGAGGAATTTGAACATATTGCACGCGGCCTTCACTAAAGGAGGCTACATCAAGCTTTTTCGTCAGAAACAGGAAAAACACTCCGCGTGCGGAGTGTCTTTCCTGTTTCTGACGAAAAAGCTTGATACTATATTCTCTACCACGTTTGTTGGTCTTCGGGAGGGAAGATGGCTCGTACAAGGCGCTCCGGGTCGTGGCGAGCAATGCGGTCATCTTCCAGATTGAGATGACCGATGAAGACGTTGGGTACGAGTCGCTCAAGGGCGGGACGATCTACAACAACAGGCTCGCTCTGCTCCTGGGCATAGGACTTGACGACATCGGGTGAAAGTGGGCCGTTGTTGACGAGGACACGATCAACGCGTGCTCCCAGGTAATGATGAATTTCCTGCACAAAAGCGGAGGCTTTATAGTGGTCGGTCTCTCCGTGCTTCGTCATCAAGTTGCACACATAGACCTTTTCTGCCTCCGACTCGCGTATAGCACGAGCAATATCCTTGACCAATAGGTTCGGTAGCAGGCTCGTGTAAAGATCACCAGGACCAATGATGATGGTATTTGCTCGCTTGATAGCTCGTATCGCTTGTGGGCAAGGGGGGACATCTTCCGGTTGGAGATAAAGACGTTGAATAGGAACAAGGGGTATATCGGTATCTTTGTGTTTTTTACCTCTGGTATCAATGTCGGTTTCACCACAAATAGAGGTGCCGTCCGCCAATTCTGCGCAGAGGGTAGTTTGTGTTAACGTCACTGGCACAACATTCCCCGCTGTATTGAGGAGTTCCTGTGCATCCTCAATAGCCAGTAACAGGTCATCGTTATTAATATCCTGTAAGCCTTTGAGAATCAAATTTCCCAGGCTATGACCGCCAACGCCTCCTATCGAGAGGCCATTACCTCCATCTGATTCACTGGTTTTTTCAAAACGATGCATAAATATTTCGCGCCATAAAGCTCCATTGCGTGCCAGAGCCACCAACGACATACGTAAGTCTCCTAGTGGCAGTTGACGGCGAAATTCGTCCATAATGCGCCGTGAACTGCCCCCACTATCAGACATGGTGACAACGGCACTAATAGTAAAAGGATATTTTTTTAGATGAGAAAGAACAGAAAAAGTTCCAGAGCCACCACCTATGGTGACTATACGGCGTCCTGCAAATCGGTCTCCGCTATGGGGGTTTCCTTGCAATATATTTCTCCTATGGCTGATTTCAGGTTCGTCGTTCACTTTCTTGTCCTCATACTTTTGACATTACTGTAGTGTAGATAGTCTATCATGGTGTTTTGGTACATGCAAGTTGCGCCACGCTACTCCCCAATAATCTTTTTGTCGTTTATTCTTGTGTAAGCTAGAGAAGTACGTTATACTGTGTGCAACGGGAATCTCTTCGTCACTTTGTGGGCGCGGTGACGGAGGAGCAAGATATCCCGTTTCTTCTTTTCTGTCAACTCTTTCCTCAATTAGAAAAAAGTACCATATCCTCTTATGTCTGTTGTATTATAGAAAGATGTGGTATAATTAGATACATTCTACATGGAGGAAACGCTGATGGAACAAAAAACGCTTACTCAAACGCTACTTTATCGTGCGCGCCTGCTCTTGGAAGAGGGCAGAAGCGAAGCGGCTCTTACGTTGTTGCAAGAACTCAAGACCGAAGATACTGCTCAACAAAAAGATATTGCCTATTTTACGGGATGGGCATATGTGCAATTACAACAATGGAAGAATGTGGTACGTGCTCTTGCGCCTCTTAGTGATGAGATACAGAAGCAAGAGCAACTAGTGAACCTTGCTGATCGAGAACGTTTGGCTCATTATTTATTGCAATTAGGGGTAGCAGCCATCAACTTGTCTCATTTTGATGATGCCGCCAAGCACTTGAACTTCTGCCTCAAAGTACTCCACGACCGTCGTGTCCATCTCCCGTATGTGCGTATCCACGTCCGTTTAAGTCTTGCTACGACGTGTTTGATGCGTGGATTAGTCTCCCCTGCTATAGAACATTATGAAGATGCGTTACGCCTCTGCCATCATTATGAAGATGAAGATACACCCGCTGACATTTATCATGGGTTAAGTATGGCCCATGTAAAAGCGGGGAACTATATCGAGGCATATAATGAGGCTCAGAAAGCGCTAACATTGTATAAGCAAAAAAACAGTGTACACTTGGAATGTCGGATACTCAATGTGCTTGGCTATGTGTGCCAATTGCTGAGAAACTTCAAAGAAGCTACAGATTATTACACTGAGTCGCTTGCTCTCGCTTCTATTCATAATGGTCCTGCTATGATCATGATGAACTGCTCGGCTCTTGCCTATCTACGCATGGCTGAAGGGCGTTTAGATGAAGCGAGGCGCTATTGCGATATGGCACTAATAGCGGCAGAGCGCTCTACTGTCCCTCATTTACCGGGGTCAGTCTATCATGTCGTAGCCAAAGTGGCTTATAAAGAGGCTGAACAGGCAACCGATGAGCACCGCTCCAAATTGATCGAGGAAGCTACCGATTGGTTTAACAAGGCTATTGTTGTGTTGAAGGAGACGCAAGCTAACACCGAGTTGGCCGAGGTGTGTGGAGACTATGCCCACATGCTGGAAGACCTGGGGCGCCCGCAAGAGGCGCTGGCATGTTGGCGTGTTGGCTACGAGTCCTTATCTCGCTCCAGGGGGGCGCTGACTCCAAGTCTTTAATCTCATATAGCATAGAAGAAAGATGTTCACAGGGATGCCGCAAGACAGCTATGCTGCCTTGCGGCATCCCTGTACCTATGTTTCTTGTATTAGTTTTGTCTCTTGCATCACAATTCTGAGAAGAAACCTTTCCGTAACAGACGAATAAAAACGCCATCTGGCATCGGTATCATATTATCAGCGATGGATATGTCATGTTTATAAGGCTCAATACAGAGCAAGTCATAGTGTGCAACTTTACTTGAAGTTGCACACTATGACTTGCTCTGTATTGAGCCGTTTACTCCACTATGCGATATCTAATGAGCCCACGACATCAAAAGATTTCCAGTCTGTGCATCAAACACCTCTACAGCGATATTCATAGGTGGGAGAGATGCACTATGGGGAGGAACTGCAACCTTTGACATATCAAAGGGTCCATATAGCTCGACGTAGCACACGAGTGCCCTATCTGCAAGCCTTGTGGACTCGCCATGCGTCCTGATCCTAGCCGCGCTACTTGTTATAAATTCGATGCTACGGATCGTAGGAGGCTTACCTGAGACAGTGGGTGCCTCTATGTAGGGTTGCTCGCTCTTACTCAAGTATACCCGAACGTCTGAAGCTGTAAAGCGTGGTGCTCCTACTGCATAAGAGGTGATGCTTGGCACAATAGCAGGCATACCGGGGTTTTGCTTCGCCTGTATTTGACTTTGTGTACTTGTCTGTGCACTAACTATAGGATTTGAACTGAGAACGATCATTCCTACGAAACAACACACTACGAGGAACAAACCTCCTTTTAGAACATAGCTTCCAATTCGCTAAAGGAATAATACACTGATGCGGCATGAAAAAGAAGAGGGAAAAGTACCCTCTTTCTTGGTAGTATTTCCCCTTCTTAAAAAGAAGAGCATCTCGAGGAAAACTGGTGAGTCGAAATAGGGGAAGGAAAGAAAGAAGCTCAATGAGAGGAGACAGATAGAACATACCCATATCTTCTGAGCCGATAGATGGAGATCCCTAAGGCTTGTAGCTTCCCACGGATTTTATCTATATGCTTTTCAAGGCTTTCACGTACTAACGAATCTATCTCACGCGAGAATGCTGCTTGTGCAAGATCGGTATCTGAGAGAGGTTGTCCCTGCAAAAGAGGGAGAAGTAACCGATACTCTGTCGGCGTGAGTTGGATAACTTGGTTGTCCACAATTACTGTTCTCGTTTCGTCATTACGCTGAAGAGTGTGCGTTCCAATAGGCGGACATGGAATAAGTGGAGATGACATGAGGTATCCTTTCATTACTGATTTTTCATTGACTGTTAGGTTTTCGAGAAATGTGCTCTCCTTCCGTTGTTCCTTAGTATCTTCCAAGAGATGTACGAGAGTTTTGAGCGCCCTGTACTCATGTTTGTATTACTCAACATGAAATTTTCTGATATCATCTTGCTCTTCTAGTCTTTAGAACGCAATTTCTAAGTATATTATCTTTTAAGAGGGGTGTGACGAGGAAGAGAAGATGGTCGATCCGATATGAGTTTTTGCTCCTCTGCTTGATGACAGTGAGGCGTATATGGTATATAGAAAGTAATGGTACTAATGGTATAGGAGGTAATGCTGTGGTAGCACACGAGTCCAAACAGGTTATATTGGAGCAGCTTCGCTCTTTTGAGCAATCTCCATCCGACCTTCTTGCCGTTGTGCGTAAACACAATGAGTTGAATAGATTTATACAACCAATAAAATATAAGAAGCGTCTTCCTTATGGGGCGAAAATGGCAACCCTATGCTTCCTCAAGGAACGTTCTATCCCAGGCTACCAGATTCATGCCATCATGTTTAAAGACACAGCAGGAATCACATGGCAACTTTTTTGCCTCGTTGCTCAGGATGATGCTGGAAACTGGTCTGTAGAGGGTTGTAGTGGTACTGCTGGCAATACGTTGGTTAGTCGTCGCTTCAGTTCACGTCCCTACATCAGTCTTTCAGGTGATGCGGATGGTCATTTCTATGCTGGTGGCGAAGTTATAGATGATACTCGACTCGGTATAGTGAGAGTACACCTTCTTTCTAATGAAAGGTTGATAGGAGAGGATACAGTACAGGATGGCTTAGTTGCCTTTGTAAGTGATCAGAGCGTACAGATGCCAGTGCAATCTGAGTACTATAATCAATCCGGTGAGCTTGTCGATAGCCATCGGTTATCGTTCCTGCTATGAAGCGTGTTTGCAAGGAAACTGACAATACATGATACAAATTGAACAGCGTGTACTGGGTGCATCAGCGTTGGTTGTGCCTGCGATGGGCGTTGGCGTATGGAGTTGGGGTGATAAAGGATTTTGGGGCTACGGACAAAACTATACACGAGCGGACATTACACAGGCATATAAGACCTGCCTTGATACTGGTCTAAACTTTTTCGATACAGCTGAAATATATGGAAATGGAGAATCCGAGCGTATTCTCGGCGAGTGTATGCGCCAGGATGGGCGACCAATTATTATTGCGAGCAAGTTCGCACCTATCCCAACACGTTTATCCGCACGTAGTCTCTTAGAAGCACTGGATGCAAGCTTGGAGCGTTTAGGGGTACAGAGCATCGATCTCTATCAGATTCATTGGCCTTATACGCTGTTGCGTGTGAACGCTCTCATGGATGCACTCGCACAAGCGGTGCGCTCTGGCAAGGTACGTGCCGTGGGTGTCAGCAACTATAGCGCGGATTTGATGCGTCAGGCCCATGCACGCCTTGCACGACATGATATCCCGTTGGCTTCAAATCAAGTACACTACAGTCTCTTGCATCGTTCCCCGGAAAAGAATGGTGTACTGGCGGCATGCGGTGAGTTGAATGTAGCTCTGATTGCCTATAGTCCTTTGGAGCAGGGCTTGTTAACGGGAAAATATCGCATCAGCAATCCACAGGTTCCCCAGCTAATCGGCCCGCGCCGCTTCGTGCCTGCATTTAGTACCGCACGAAGGCGTAAGATGGAACCACTCATGGAAACGCTGGAAAGTGTTGCCCGTGTACATGAAAAAACTATCGGTCAAGTAGCTTTGAACTGGCTCATGACGAAGGATGAGTGTATCATCCCCATTCCAGGGGCCAAAAATGAGAGGCAGGCACGAGAAAATGCCGGGGCCGTTGGCTGGCGTCTCACGCCTGAAGAGCAGCAACGCATTAGTGTAGCTGATCGGCAGTAGGGACGGAGGAGAATGAGAGGCGGGGTGGGACCCTTGTGGTCGTCCGTCGTGGGAATCAGGAGAAGCATATTGTGAGGGTGTTTACGAGCACGGACGACCACAAGGGTCCCCACCCATCGAGCCACGCTACCCCCGTCCCTACTACAAAAATTGCAGGAGCAATATGAAGACGCTACGTTGGACCTCACAAGATTTAGAGATAGTTCCAGACGATGGCAAGCGCTATGAGATTATTGATGGCGAACTCTATATATCAAAACAACCTCATTTAGATCATCAGTTAGTTTGTACACGTGTGTGGGAGTTATTGCAAGTGTGGAGCCGTCAAACGAAATCTGGCATCGCCGTTTCTGAACCAGGGGTAATCTTTGCTGATGATGATGTAGTGCCCGATGTTGTTTGGCTCAGTAAAGAACGATATGCTACAGCGCGTCAGCCAGATGGGAAGCTTCATTCTGCTCCCGAATTAATGGTAGAAGTTCTCTCTCCCGATACAACAAACGAACGCCGTGATCGCGAATTTAAGCTCTGGTTATACTCGCGTCGTGGTGTCCTTGAATACTGGATTATCAATTGGATGCAGCAACGTCTGGAAATCTACCGTCGTGAAGAGGCCGAGCTGAGACTGCACAGTACCTTATACAAAACTGATATGTTAGTATCACCCCATCTTCCGAACTTTATGTGTCGAGTGAGTCAGTTTTTTGACGACATCGGTGACATTCTGTAGTAACTATGCTTCAGGTTTCAGGCGTACAAGCATGATGCCGAGCCAGAGCACCCAGAGCGCGAACAAGAGAATTGAGGGTGTGGAGAGGGCTGCTTGGCTGGTGGGATCGCTGGCAACCGCAACAGCGCTCCCACTAAACAGGCCCGCAACAGCAATACCAACATAGCTGAAAGCTACCCAGATGCTTGGCCAGAGGCGTAGACCGCTGCGTGCAATCATCGCTCCGAAAAAGAGTGTAGACAACGCCAGAAAGCCAATGCCCACTGTGTTGCTACTAATGGCAAGGAGAGCAGGTAATGCCCCCATGATATATCCAGGTGGAGTAGCAGCAGGCTCGTTGCTCCCCATAAAAGTGTAATAGAGGACACTACCTAGTGAACTGAGAATGTAGACCACGAGGCCAATCATACCAGACCAGGCTGCGACAACAACAAAACCTTTGCCGCGCCAAGCATATGCTGGCATACCGTCTTCCGTCTCTTCTATTTCCTCTACACCCTCTTTCGTTGCTTTTTTCTGGGTCTCATCCTCTACACCCTCTACATCATTTTCGCTCTCTTCACTATCAGTTGGTTGGGCCTTCTCCTCTGCTTCACGCTCTTGTTGTGCCATGATTTCCTGTGCAACAATGATGCGAAAGAGCGAGAAGGGGAGTGTGAGTATGAGGACAAAGGCGAGGATTAAGAGTGCGCGGTAGAGGATAAATTGAAAAAGATGCTCATGAATCCAGTGTAAGAGGGCTACAAAGTGCGCTGTATTGGTGATGGAAAAGGCACTATCAAATCCTAGCGGCCCAAGTACCAGTATTTGATATAAGGGAATCGCGAGTAGCAAGAGGAGGCCGCTAACAATATAGGCGGTTCCGTTATTGCGTAAGCGTGTCAATAAGCTGCTTTTCATGAGTGAACCTGAGTGTGCATAGTGAAACAAAAAGAATTATAGCATATTATCTGTGTTATAATCGTGCCCATAATGATGAATATGGGAGATATGGTCATGGCTATGAATATTATACCAGTTGTTTTAGAGGGCCGTGTTGTGCGACTGGAACCGCTCCGTTTGGAACATGTGGAACAATTATATGCTGTGAGCCAGGAGCCGACCATCTGGCGTTATATGCCCTATCAGCAACCCACAACGGTACAGGAGATGGAGCGCTGGATTCGGATAGCATTGCGTGCTCAGGATGAGGGAAAAGAGTTACCTTTTGCCACTATCGAGCGAGAGACTGGACGGATTGTAGGTTCCACACGCTATCTGAACATTGTGCCGAATGATCGTGGGCTAGAGATTGGCTCAACGTGGTTAACGGGCACTGTGCGCCGCACTGGAATCAATACCGAGTGCAAGTATCTGCTCTTAGGTCATGCCTTTGAGACGCTGGGGGCAATTCGGGTGCAGTTTAAAACCGATAGTCGTAACGAGACTTCGTGGCGTGCCATTGAACGGCTGGGGGCTGTCAAAGAGGGCGTCCTACGCAATCATATGATTATGCCCGATGGCTATTACCGACATTCTGTCTACTACAGTATTCTCGATAGCGAATGGCCCACTATCAAAGTAAGGCTAGAAGCACTGATGAGATAAAGATGCAACGCATCTTTATCTCATCAGTGCTTCTTAATTTCCTGGGCCATCAACGAGTCGGCCAAGAAGCTTGAGTGTGACACCAAGGGCAAGGACGACTGCTGCACTAATACCTAGCTCTATCATGGCGTGGTTAAATTCATCCGCACCAATGCTCGCACCGGCAACCGAAAGTTTTGCGCCAATTGAGAGGATGCTACGGGTGGCGGAGACGATACCAATGAACAGAAATGGGCGTAGTGATGTTTCGTGCGATTTGAGGTAGTGAATGACGGTGCCAAGCACCTCCATGATAATAAGCACAAGCAGTAAGCCGGAAACGAATTCAATGATGGCTTGTGCGCCCTGTGCAGGTTGTTCTGTAAATTGGAAATCCTGAAGGTGTATTACAGAAACACCGAAGGCCCAGAATGTATAGCCAAGGGCCAGTAGTGCGCCTATCAAGAAACATGCGCCGACAGTTGCGTAAATAAAGGTGTCGGCTCGATCTAAAAAGTGTCCTGAGATGTAAGCAAGGCGATCTTCTACTGCATCATGTAGAGCAGTGTTTTCATGTTGTGATGATACATCCTCTTGGGACCTGTTGGAAAAAATTTGCCGTTTAGCCACAGTTGTTGTCTCCTCAATCTATTTTGTGTTCAACCTCTACTACTCTCTATTATAGCTGCTTTAGATGTCCTTCCGCTAGTGGCTTAGCAACCTTTCTCTTTAGCGAGATTACCAAAGATGGTAAATTAGTTTGGTTGGAGGGGTTATTAGTGATGCTACTATATGCTATTATGGGAGGAACAGTTTTCATCTTGGGTTCGTGATGGATGTATCCTTTGTGAAAGGAGGTAAGGTGATGGGTGAAGAGGATATCATACGCGAAACGCCTGAGCCACGAACGCGAACAAGCTTGGCTCACGACCTTCGTCGGCTTGGGGTCTATCCCGGTATGACGCTGATTATGCACTCTTCGTTGCGCTCGTTAGGTTGGGTAAGCGGTGGTCCTGTGACAGTCGTACAGGCACTGATAGATGTTGTCACTTCAGAGGGAACAATTGTGGTTCCTACACATAGTAGCAACTATTCTGACCCTGCACAATGGGTGAATCCGCCTGTGCCCAAAGCATGGTGGCAAGCGATCTATGATACGATGCCGCTTTTTGACCCACAGGTGACGCCCACATCTCGTATGGGGAAAATTGTAGAGGTATTCCGCACGTGGTCTGGCGTTGTGCGTAGTACTCATCCCACCGATTCGTTTGCTGCTTGGGGTAAACATGCTCATTTTGTCGTGGATGGGCATAGCCTCGAATACTCGCTTGGGGAGCAATCACCATTGGCTCGTATCTATGATCTCGCTGGCTCGGTTTTGTTAGTGGGTGTCGGCTATGATCGAAACACGTCATTTCATCTTGCCGAATATCGTACACCTGGTTCACAGGAGGTGATGTTAGGAGCACCATTCCTCGAAAACGGGACACGTGTCTGGAAAAATTATCGAGATATTGATGTCGATTCGACTATTTTCTCGGAGATTGGTGCCGATTTTGAGCAAACAGGACTAGTACAGGTAGGAAAGGTGGGTTCAGCTATGACCCGCCTATTCGCGCAACGCGAAGGTGTTGATTTTGCCATACAATGGTTTATTCGTCATCACTCCCAAGCCCAATAACATTTCTTTTCTCCTGCATGTGCTGAAAAATGAAACTCTTTTTTGTGTGAGGGAATGATATGAACCGAACGAGGATTATTCTGCTCTGCGGAATCTGTGTGCTTTTGGGCTTATATGTGGGCCTGTTTATTAATGGCTACATTTTGGACCTAGACGATTTTGTGGCGGGAGTGATCATTGCCATCTTGCTGGGGATTGTCTGCATCTCTTGGAAAAAAGGACCATAATGCCATCCCTATAGGGGAATAGGAATGACATTGTATCCTTCACGCCCGGATTGGACAAGGTGAGAGACAAAGACCTCGACGACAAATGGTTTTTCGTAGAGTGGATGGCGCAGCTCATCAGTGAAGAAGATGTGCAGGCGTTCACGCCGTCCGCTGGGAGCGCTTTCAAGTGGCTGCATCGGAATAACTACCTCGGCGGCATAACCCTGGCCTGGTAGCGTCACATCAGCACGTTGGATGATGTAGGCATAGTTCTGATAGAGGGCTGAGCGCACTTCAATATGCACCGTTTCACCTTGTATTAAAGCACTTAAACCTGTTGGGGCTGTCCCGCGCCTTGCTCCAAGTGGCGTGTTGGGTATATCACGCCCCATGAGGTGAATACGCAAGGTATAACTTTGACCGGGTTGTACACGCAGAGGCGTTTCGATGAGTGCCGCCGCTGTGGTACTGTGTTGTTGTTCTCCCAGGAAGAAACGTTGCAACTGCTTGAGAAACGACGTATCAGTATCTTTCACAGGCTGAGGCCGTACTAGGTTGTTCGGTTGCGTAGTCTTGACACGTGGAAGTGCCAGAAGCATGCCGCTCAACTGTGCTTTGAAACGCTGTATGGGTGAAGGTCTTGTGTCGCGGAGTGGTTGCACTGCTCCTTTCGTTGTTGCACTACTCCCTGAGGGTTGCCATGTGCTGGAAATGCGGGGCATTGGCTCAGGTAAAGGCAGATCTGTGTTCATAGAACGAGAAGAATACGGAAATGCATTACTCCCAAGGCTCGCCTCGTTAGGTCTTGAAGAGGCAGGTTGTTGCGCCCCATAGGCAGCTTGCCCTTGCTCTCTAGACTCTTGAGTACTTTGTCCAGAAGCTCGCATACGCGAAAGATGCCAACGTGCGAGCTGCGCCTGAATTGGCACAATCGAAATGGTCACGTCTTCAGGATCATCGGTTGGTTGCTCAGGTGGTCCTTCTTCGCCGATTGCAGCTGCATCATCTTCATGGATGGTCTGTCCTGAACGCCCTTGTCGTTGGGAATAGGTTTGCAGTAAGACTTTTGCCATATCGCCTGCATTGGTATAGCGCTCGGCAGGTTCAAGTGCTAAGGCATGCATAACAAGCGTGCTCGTACTCGTGCTGATACGGGGATTGATATCACGAGGTGTGCGTAATGAGCGTTGTATACGCTGTGCTGGATCATCCGGAGCCACACCTGTGAGCAGGAGGTAGAGTATAGCTCCCAGACTGTAAAGGTCTGAACGTGGTTCACTAATCCCTGTTATCTGCACTTCTGGAGCACTAAAATGATTGATAGTGATCGCGCCAGAAGTAGGAGGCAACAGGTCTCGTATCGTTGTGGGTAGCCAGGAGACCATAAGTGCTACTGAGCCGTCGTACCCGGCTTGGCTGACTATAATAGTAGAGGAGTCGATATCACCCGGCACAATTTTTTGCGCGTGCAAGCGCTCTAAGGCGCGGCAGAGACGATATGTCCACGTCAAAGCCACTGACTCTTGTGGTAATCCAACACCACTCTGCAGCAAGTCTTGTAAAGTCTGGAGGTGGAGCTTCTGTGGGTCCTGTTCTGTCTGTTGCTGCGCAAGAGACCAGCTCGATATGACATAAATGTGCCCATTATGATAGCGTAGATCGATGACAGGCATCACATCGTGTATCCTGCGACGGCGTAACAGATCATATTCTTCTTGTGCTACATCAATAGCGTGTGTGCGTTGCTCATCGCTGAGGGAAGTAATGTCAATATCTCGAATCGCGACCGGGCGTTGATTGTGTTTATCAATGGCGAGAAAAAGTTGTACATACGGACTACGACGGACAAGTGTCGTGAAGCGATAGCGCTCGGCAATGGGGGCGTACTGTGAAGATGAGATAGCACCTGTGTTACTTGTGTTATCTTTGTTATCCGTATTATCTATAGTATCAACAGTAGCAGTGAGGTATGTGTTATGCTCAGCATGTTGCACCTGTTGTATGCGTTCACCGCACACGCCACAAAAAGCGGCATGTACTGGTAAAACGCTATGACAACGTGGGCAACGCGGAGCATCAGATGTGTGTTGTTCGTTCAGTGCCTGCGTTATGCTCATAACTTCTTTTTTCGCCTTTTATATACATCAAGTGATAGTAATCATGTAAGAAGATTATAACATAGCGCAAGGTTTTTATCAGCATTGTGCTTTTTGCTCTTGTCACAAGTCCTATGTTTTGCTAGAATCGCAAAGGAGACATTCAATCCATCTGTACGGCTCTGTTGCCGTATGCTACATTTAGAATGGTACAATAACAATAGCAAAAACAAGGATGTAATCTTCTTCCTCTTTTATCTGAGCCTGAAATTACGATCCAATATCATCCAATGCGGAGGTATTTTATGGATTTAGCCACCCTTATCTTCTGGATCATCGCTGTGATCCTGGTGGGGTCGGCGTTGATGGTGGTTGGCCTGCGCAACATTGTGCATAGTGCAATTGCACTCGTGCTCTTTTTCGCAATGGCCGCTGGCATCTATGTCTTGCTCAACGCCGAATTCATCGCTATTGTACAGATTCTCATCTATGCAGGTGCGGTGACGATCCTTATGCTGTTTGCACTCATGCTGACACGTCTGCAAGGGCTGCAGGTCACGAATCCAACCAACAGGCTCTGGGGGGTTGCGGTCGTCATCTGTACGCTGTTAGCTGCTGGTATTGTGTTTGCGGCGACGGTCAGTCCTAAAGCGACTGACACTGTCGGTAATGGGGCCAGCCAGTTACCAGCCAATGTGAATAATGTCGTACGCATTGGTCAACTTCTCTATAGCCCGACTAGCTATAGCTATGTGTTACCATTTGAAATTGCCTCGGTCGTTCTGCTGGTAGCAATTATCGGCGCGATTGTCATTGGTAGGGAGGACTAAGAGATGGGACTCACACTCAATCATTTTCTCATACTTGGCGCAATCCTCTTTTGTATCGGCCTATATGGAGCGATCTCGAAGCGTAATGGTATTGCTGTGTTGATGGGCATTGAGATTATGCTCAATGCGGTGAATGTCACCTTGCTTGGGTTCTCATTCTATAACCATACTCCCAAATACGCTGGTCTCTTGACAGGTCAGATTTTCGCCATCTTCATTATCACTGTGGCCGCGGCGGAAGCAGCGGTTGCTCTTGCGATGGTTATCTCTGTCTATCGCAAGCGTTCATCGGTGGATGTTGGCGATATTGATATGATGAAGTGGTAAGTAATATGGATACTTTATATTCCTATTCGGGTTTCATTCTTTTGGCTCCTCTGCTCTCATTCGTGGTGATCATCTTTGGTACTCGTGTATGGGACCTGTTGAGCCGTCCTGCTTCCTCCCCTGCTGCTGGACACGGGCATGATGAAGCAGAAGACCACACTCCGGCAACTGGTCCTCATGACGAGCTGACTCAGGGGCCTGCTGTTGCAGAACAGCATGCCGTTGTGCAAGATTCTGGCGAAGACGACGACGAGGACCCCAAGGTTCCATCCCTCTCAATGGGTGCTCGCGTCAGTGGCTATGTTGGTGTTGTCATTATGCTGCTGGCGGCAATTTACTCCTGGGTCTTGCTGTTGGGTTCGGCCTTCAATCCCAATTCATTGCCTGCCGCTGGTATCACTGTCTTTAGCTATGATTGGCTGATTCAACCAACTGCAAGCTATCAGATCGCTTTTCATCTCGACCATCTTGCTATCGCTATGATGGTGGTTGTGACGACGGTTTCTCTGCTCGTCCATTACTACTCGCAGGGCTACATGGATGATTCGGCAGGTTATGCACGTTTCTTTTCCTACCTTGCGCTGTTTACCTTCTCCATGCTGGTGATCGTCTTTGCCGAAAACTTCCTGGTGATCTTTGTCGGTTGGGAACTAGTCGGCCTTAGTTCGTATCTGCTGATTGGTTTTTGGATTAACAAGCGTGCCAAACCACAGGAACAGCGTCCTTCTCCTGCTAACGCAGCAGTGCAAGCATTTGTGGCAAACCGTGTTGGTGACGTTGGCTTTATCATTGGTATCATGATTCTGTTCGTCAACACTGGCACTTTCAAATTTGCAGATATTGCGACCCGCGCGACGAGCATGGATAAGACATTACTTACGGTAGCGATGATTCTGGTTTTCTGCGGTGCTATTGGTAAGTCGGCGCAGGTGCCACTCCATGTGTGGTTGCCCTCCGCTATGGAAGGTCCAACGCCTGTCAGTGCGTTGATCCACGCGGCCACGATGGTTGCGGCTGGTGTCTATATGGTGGCGCGTACCTTCCCCATTTTTGCTGTGGCGGACCCAGCTGCCTTTGGTGTGGTAGCGTGGGTTGGAGGCATTACTGCTCTCTTCGCTGCTACTATCGCCCTGGTACAATCGGACTTCAAGCGTGTGCTAGCCTTCTCAACCATTAGTCAGCTTGGTTATATGTTTGTTGGTCTTGGCGTGGCGGGTTCTGAATATGGTCCAGGTCCAGGTATGTTCCATCTTTTCACGCACGCATTCTTTAAGGCTTTGCTCTTCTTGGGTGCTGGTAGCGTACTCCACTCTCTGCATCATGCTACACATAGAGAAGTTCAGGACATGCGTCTGATGGGTGGCCTGGGACCGCGTATGCCGATCACGGCTATCACATGGCTGATTGCTACACTCTCCATTTCGGGCTTCCCTTTCTTCGCAGGTTTCTATAGTAAAGACACAATTATTAATCTCACGGCCCAGCATGGCGATTGGGGCCTCTATGCGATTACGCTGGGGACGGCAGGTTTAACGGCTTTCTATATGTTGCGTGCGTATATTCTGGCGTTTGGTGGCAAAGATGGGAAATTTGCTGGCCTGTGGGGTGGTACCTATCGTGGCGAAGGCGACCCACATGAGTCACCGCTTACAATGACCATTCCCCTGATCCTGCTGGCGATTCCTTCGGTGATCGCTGGTTACTGGTTTGGTTTCTTTACCTACTTACAGCCCAGTGCTCCGTCAATCAGCTTGGGTGAGATTTTTGCGGACCCACTCACTTATGTAGGTGTGGTGGTTGCGCTGGTTGGTTTGGGTTGGGCCTACTACCTGTATTGTCGTGTTGATACTGCGAGACTGAGTGCCATCGTTGAGAACAACGCTTTCCTGCGTGTGGCGCATCGCATTCTGTACAACAGATACTATGTTGACGAGTTATATGACCTGCTCATCAAGTACGGCGTGTTGGGCCTCTCGCATGTCGAGCAAGCCTTTGATACGTACATCGTAGACGGTCTGGTGAATGGCGCGGCTCGTCTGGTGACAACACTTGGACGTGACCTGCGTTATGCTGAGACGGGACGTGTACAGTCCTACATGATCGCCTTCTTTGGTGGTGTAGTGGTGTTGTCGGCGCTTGTCTTTGTACTGGTCACATTTGTGAAGTGAGGATAAAAAGGAAGTAAAGATCATGATATTTGCAAGTGATCTCACGTGGATTATCCTGCTGCCAGTGATCGGTGGACTGGCAGTGTTGGCTACTCCTGTACGTATTGCGCGTTGGCTGGCATTAGTATTTTCTGCTGCCACGTTTGCGCTGACGATGATAGTATTCTTTCGCATTCTTGCTGCCGGTCAGGGTTTTGGTGATCTCAATCATCTTGCCGACCAAGTGAATCTATCCTGGATATCTTTTGCCACGAGCGGCACCGGACATTTCAACATCAATTACTTTCTGGGCCTTGATGGTTTGAGCCTACCCATGGTGGTATTGAACGCTCTGATTGCGATGCTGGCTGTGATTGGCGGCTGGGAGAAGACACGCGTCAAAGAATATCTGACTCTGATTCTGCTACTTGAAGCAGCGGTAATGGGTGTCTTTCTAGCGCTTGATATGTTCCTCTTCTTCCTGTTCTGGGAGGCGGAACTGGCTCCCATGTTCTTGCTCATCGGTATCTGGGGTAACGAGGCCATCAAGCATGGGATGCCCGGACGCATCTATTCAGCGTGGAAGTTCTTACTCTATACATTCTTTGGTAGTATCTTCATGCTGGCTGGCTTTATCCTTAGCTACTTTAAATTAGGTATGCAGACAGCGAGTATGCAAGCGTTCTCGCAACACATGCTGAGTGGCCTCATACAACTGCCATTGATCGGAAATGTAAGCCTGAGTCTTGTCGTCTTCTTGTTAGTCTTTGTGGCCTTTGCCGTGAAGATTCCTATGTTCCCCTTCCATACATGGCTCCCCGACGCACACACGGATGCGCCAACCGAGGTAAGTGTCATCCTAGCGGGTATTCTGCTCAAGATGGGTGCCTATGGGCTGATTCGCGTCTGCCTAACACTCTTCCCAGAAGGCGTGCGTGATTTCGCGGGCTGGCTCGCGGTGTTGGCGGTTATCAATATCATCTATGGTGCGGGTATTTGTCTCGTGCAGAAGGATATGAAGAAGCTGATCGCCTATTCGAGTGTGAGCCACATGGGTATCATTCTGCTCGGTGTGGCGGCTGCTGCGAGTGTTGGCAACATGTACTTCCGTATGGCAGCCTTGACCGGAGCAACAGTACAGATGTTCAGCCACGGTCTGATTACGGGCATGCTCTTCTTCTCCGTTGGTGTCATCTATGACCACGCGCATACGCGTGAAATCGCTGTCTTTGGGGGTGTTGCCAAGCGCATGCCTTTTCTGGCAACCATGTTCACGTTTGCAGCCCTGGCCTCGCTCGGATTGCCCGGACTGGCGGGCTTCGTCGCCGAATACATGACATTTACTGGTAGCTTCCAGAATCTGAACGTAATTACCACTATTTCCGTCTTCACCATGATTTTGACGGCTGGCTATCTGTTGTGGATGATCAAGCGCGTCTTCTATGGACCCTTTAATGCGAAATGGAACTGGCTGCCTGATGCCAACTTGCGCGAACTGATTCCTCTGTTTGCGCTGGCGGCGGTCATTGTCTTTGTTGGCGTCTATCCCAAGCCTCTCATCGACGTTATCACGCCCAGCCTGCACGCGCTTATGCAAGCGGCGACAGCGGTAGTGCGTTAGGAAAGGGAGGTTAGGAGTTCTTATGAATAGTGCAATTAAGATAGCAGACTTGTATCTGCTCTCTCCCGAATTGAGCCTAACACTGCTGGCACTGGTCGTGATGGGGGTAGACCTGTTCACGCGCCGTCGCATTGTGGTGGTCACAACGGCTCTGGTCGGTTTGATCGTACCGATTGGACTGGCAATCTCACAGGCTTTGATACTTGATTTTTCGAAGCCTCATCATGCTTTCTTTGGTATGCTCACGGTGGATCCATACTCCGTCTTCTTTAAGCTGACCTTCTTATTGATTGCGGCGGTGATATTGCTGTCATCCTATGATTACGTGGGTAAATACGTGAAGGCAGAAGGTGAATTCTACACATTGCTGCTCTTCTCGGTGGTGGGTATGATGTTTTTGGCAAGCACCACTGAACTGATTAGTATCTACATCTCGCTCGAACTGACCAGCATTCCTCTGTATGTCATGGCAGGCCTGATGCGCTCTAGCGAGCGCTCAGCAGAGGCCGCAGTGAAGTATGTGCTACTGGGAGCAATGTCATCGGCTATTCTGCTGTATGGCTTCGCGCTCCTGTATGGCTTGACCGGCACGACCGATCTTGCCGGTATTGCTACCAGCATCAAGCAAAGCTTTGCAACGGGCAATTTTATTGAATTGCTTGCGGCAGTGCTCATTCTGGCTGGTTTCGGCTTCAAGATTTCGGCAGTGCCCTTCCACATGTGGGCACCAGATATCTATGAAGGGTCTCCAACGCCAGCAACGGCGTTCTTCTCCGTAGGCTCGAAAGCAGCAGGTTTCGCGGCACTGATTCGTATCTTTATCGATGGTGGTCTAGGACAGATCAACCTGACCTCCATCGTCATCGTCATCTCGGTAGTAGCTGTGTTGACGATGACGCTGGGGAACTTCGTAGCTGCGGTACAGACCAACGTCAAGCGTATGATGGCCTATTCCAGTATCGCACAAGCGGGCTACATTCTGGTGGGTTTCGTGGGAAGCTTCGCCTCTGGCTCGTCATCAGGAAATGCCGCCGTGCTGTTCTTTATTCTGGTGTATGTCATCACTAACCTGGGTGCCTTCTCCGGTATCATCGCCCTTGCCAACTTGACGGGTGGCGACAAGATAGAGGACTTCCGTGGCTTAGGCAGGCGTGCTCCATTGTTGAGTGCGGGCACGGCTCTTTGCCTGCTCTCGCTTGGAGGTATCCCCCCGATGGCAGGTTTCTGGAGCAAAGTCTTCATCTTCACCGCTGCCTGGGGCCTCAACCAGCAATGGCTCGTCATCGTCGCTCTGATTAATACCATCGTCTCTCTGGTCTACTACGGGCGTATCGTCAAAGTCATGTACTTCGACGCACCGCTCAAGAACGACCACTTGGTGACGCCCATTGGCTTGACAACCTCGATTACGCTCACAACCGCCGCTCTGATCGTGATTACGTTCGCGGCGCAGTTGGTGCTCGGTGCTGCCAGCCCAGCTGCTAGCAGCTTGTTAGCGTTCTTGTTGGGGAAATAAAGTAGAGAGATCACCAACAAAAAGTGGAGACGCCATGCGTCTCCACTTTTTGTTGGTGATCTCTCTGGTAAAGGGGGTGCCAAAATGACGCCCCCTTTGCGTATAGTCAAGGATGAAATAGAAGATGCATGGTGAGGTGGGATGGTCTAATGATGTGTTGCTCTTGATGTCAAATTATTAGCATGAATTCCAGTTGCCCATATCTATAACTGACCAAGTTCCGTTGCCGTACTGGAAAGTAAAGGTATGGCGTGCTGTATCTGCCGTAACATTAGGTGATGAGACAAGCGCAAATTTGTATTGGGCACAAGCGATGAATTGCGGTTGATCAACTGGACCAGTCTCTTGTTGGTACGTCAAACTGTCAAAACTCTGTATGACGTTTTTCCCTTTAAAGTCGCTTTCATTCTCATAGTAATAGGTGATAGCTACCCTCGCATCGCTGTAGGAAGGATAAGGTATCGCTGTTGGTACAAGCGTGTTTGTCGGTGTTGAAAAAGGGGTAGCGGTAGGCAATGGAGTTGCAGTGGCAGCGGGCACTATGCTAACACCTATATTGGATCCCGTCGAACCATTACTATATCCTGGTGATGGATGATTGAGTAGTAGCACACCGACAATAATTGCGCCTACAAGCAGAATCGTCCCAACGATATAGAACGAGGATGATAAACCAGATTTTCTAGGCATGGACATAGATAGTGGTTTGGGTTGAGCAGGAGCTGTAGCGTCTGCATAGTACATACGTGGCTGTGATGGAGGTGATGGAGAAACGATTATGGTTGGTGCCTTGGGATCATATGTAAGTGCCTGCTGAAATGCAGCAGCAAAGGCACTAATAGACGGGAAACGCTCTTCAGGCTTTTTCGCCAAGGCGCGTAAGAGCACGGCATCAATTGCAGGCGAGAGACGCGGATTGATAGTGCTGGGCGATTTTGGAGTTACACTCATATGCTGGAACATAATCTGTTCGGGCCGACCCTGAAACGGTACGATACCCGTCAAGAGTTGGTATGTCATGACGGCAAGGGCGTACTGATCGGTAGCGGGAACTGTATCGCCGCTCCACTGCTCTGGCGCCATGTAGGTGTAGGTGCCACGAATGCTATTGCTTGCCGTAGAGGTTGCGGACAAGATTTTGGCAACACCGAAGTCAACAAGGAAGAGGTCAGGGCGTGTGGGTTGCTCAGGATTTGTGCGAATTAGGAAGTTCGAGGGCTTCACGTCCTGGTGAATAATATTATGATCGTGTGCATGTTGTAGGGCAGAGGCAGCCTGAGTGAGCAAGTATCCAACATCCTGTGGTGAAAGCAGATCAGAACTGTTGCGTTGTGCCAACCAATCGAGGAGCGACCCTTCTGGTCGATAAGGCATGACCATGTAGGTAGTAGAGCCACCTGTAGATGGTTCGTCGCCAAAATCATAGAAACCCAGGATATGGGAATGATCGAGCTGGGAGATAGCTTTCATTTCTCGTTGAAAGAGCCGTTCCGCTTCTTGCGTCGCACTATTATTGGGATATGGTGTTCGTTCGCTACGGACCACCTTGACGGCAACCTGTCGCTTGATGCGTGTATCCTCAGCGAGATAGACCTCGCCCATACCACCTTGTCCGATCTGGCGAACAACACGATAATGCCCAAACTGTTGACCTGCTAATGACATAGCATCCGCCTTGTAAAAATAGAACTAGAATGCTTATCTACTTATGGATACTCCAATAGTATAACACATACGTTTGGCAATTCCCATATGTTTTTACGATATCGTAGCTTACACAGCTTTGGTTTATGCGTAGCTTGAAAAAATTCATGTGGTTACAAACACCATTGCTCGTGTGATATGATTTGAATACTCTTTACTGTGACCAGTAGTGAAGCAATCAAGAAAGCGCGTGATTTTTATGGAAGTATTTGACGCGATTCGTACGGTGCTGGCGGTGCGCCAGTTCAAAGATACACCGATTCCTGAACCCACTGTCCGACAAATTGTCGAAGCGGCTCATCTGACTGCAAGTAGTATAAATGGTCAACCGTGGCACTTCATCGTTGTGCAGAACAAGGAGACAATACAGCAGTTAGGGAACCTTGCACGCACAGGCCCTTATATTGCACAGGCCCCCTTAGCGATTGTTGTTGCTATGGAGCAAAGTCCGTATGCTCTCTCCGATGCCAGTCGCGCTATCCAATCTATGATCCTGACAGCGTGGTCGCAAGGCGTCGGCTCAAACTGGGTGGGCTTCAACAATCTGCAAAACGTCAACTCCCTGCTCGGCATTCCCGAAGAGGTTGAGATACTTGCGATTCTTCCGTTCGGTTATCCAGTGAATGCCGTTGGAAAAGGTCTGAAGAAACGCAAACCTCTAGGACAGGTTGTGCATCGTGAGCGCTGGGACCAACCGTTCGAATAAGAGACGCTTGCATCAATGTGGTGTTGAGTGCGAGAAGGAGCGAAGTGGACAAAGCGCATGCGCCTTGTCCACTTTGCTCCTTCTCGCATTCAACATGATTCTACTGAGGCTCATTAAGCCCTGCGTCTACAAGCGCACGCTCTAGTAGATCAGAAACGTTCAACGCTTTAGCCCACTTTTGGAGATAGGCGAGATCAAGAGAGGTACCGCGCACTTTGAGCACGCCCAGAATGTCATTCCATTGCCGATCTGACACTTCGCCACCCATTCTGTACCATTCAAGTTTGTTCAGAATCGTTCCTTCGGGCGAGGCTATATAGAATGGACGATCAAAGCCCTCTATCATCTTCGTTTGTGCTCTTTGGAGTTCTTCCTGGTCAAAGGCACGTAACTTAGGTATGAATATGTCAATCTTTAGGATTGTATCATTGTGGATGAGATTAAATGAACTACGATGATTAATAGCGTCACGGATCATATCCGCGTCAATGTAGTAGTCATCCTCAAGCACCCTTACGAAAGATCGGACGTGCTTTTGTTGCAGTGCTGCAACAATATCCGCATCGATGGTTAAGCGCGGGAGGCCATGAAGGGAGCTTGCAACTGATCCCCCGATGTGGTAAGGAACATTAAGGCTCTCCAACGCATCTATAACTGGCGTTATCGCTACCATAATATCAGGCAAGCTATTCATCTATAGCTACCTTCTTTTTATGTTTTCGTACTCGATCAGCAAGCTCTTTGCCATAATACATCTCGATAAAGATGTATTTTAGCTCTTCTTCGCTGATATGAGGGTGCAGTTGCTGAATATTCCTTCTTGATGTTTGAATTATGGTTTGGCTTAATGATCTGACAATACCCAATAATTTAGTGGGGGAAGCTTTTCTAATCAGCTCGATCTGAACCCGCTCCATTTCGGGGCTGGTGTCCATTGATTGTGTGCGCATAGGTACGTGCCCTCTCTTTACGTCTTTCTGATGAGAGTGTACTGTATTGTAAGTAGCAAGTCAAATCTTTTTGCCTCAACTCTTGGCTTCACCCTTATCATCGGTTACGATTTTCTGCTCACTTGGCTCGGTTGGTTGAACGAGCGATTGTGCAATACTGCGCAGACGACGGATTTCGGTGACGGTGCCATAGACTTTCTCAAGCAATGGCTGATTCGCCTGAATTCCGGCATGGATGAGCCACGCTGCGGCATCGCTACGGGTGGAGCGAATGCCAGCCTCAATGAGTGCGTCAAGCGCATTGAGATCACTATCGGCAAGGCGGCATGTCACGACGTTGCTTTTGGGTGCGCTGGATTCGCCAGGAAGTTCTGCTCCCGACAGTGCAGTGGCAATCCGTGCACGTACTTTGTCCATTTTGGGGCTGAGCGTTTCCAGAATACGAGCTGCGAGTCCTTCGCGTAGGCGCATCAGCCCAAACAAGATGTGTTCTGGCCCAGCCTGTTGAAGCACACGCCGTGCCTCTTCAGTGGCGAGTGTCAGGACTTCCAAGGTGCGAGGGGTCATTCCAATGGAGCCTTCCACTGGTTGAGGGCCACGCCCCACGATGACTCCGATGGCTCGACGGACAGACGAGGCTTCAACGCCGAAGTTGGAGAGGAGCCGCGCCCCTAAATTGTCTTCATCAACAAGGATACCTAAGAGGAGATGCTCCGTTCCAACATAGTTGTGGAAGAATGCTCTGGCTTCCTCTTGCGCCAGGGCGACAATACGTTGTGCAGAGGTGCTCAATTGGTCGAGAGAAAAGCCCGCTTGAGCCGAAGGGGGTGTAGTGGAATGCTGCTCTTCATTCATCTTATGATGTGATATATGGATGTGGTAAGGGCGCAAATCATTGCGCCTGTCTGTGAACTTTACTACCTCTTTTATGTAGCGGCAACAGTGAGCGAGGGCACCCGTAAAGGGATGCCCCTACAATGATACGACAGTTTTCCATGACAACTCGTACCATTGTAGGGGCATCCCTTTACGGGTGCCCTGATAACATATATATCATTTGACCTAACTGAGAAGGCATACTACAATGTACATGGATAAGAGCCTTTGATGATTGCAGAGCTATTAGAACATTGTAGGGACGCGCTAAGGCTGGTCCTTATGACATGCACAATAAAGAAAAAGAGTGAAAGAGATGCCAATACAACGGCAGAGCTTGAAGCTACCTTTGATTCCACGCCGACCGAATCGGCACCCCATCGTCCGTATAGTGTTGACCCTGATGGGTGGTTTAGGGCTACTACAAGCCGCTATCATTTTCGTTCTTCAAGTCGTTACTGAGCGGCGTAAACGTTATCGGCAGGAGGGTAGTTTCCCACACCCGCGTCTACATCCGGTGCGTGTTGGAAAGAATTCTCTGCAAGTTTATGATTATGGACGTGATCTTTATGATGCGATGCTGGCAGCGATTGATGCGGCACAAGAGAGTATTTACCTGGAAACCTATATTTGGAAAGGTGATGAGGTTGGTCAAGAGTTCAAGGAGCACTTGGCACGTAAGGCGGCGCAAGGGGTAAAAGTCTATGTAGTCTTTGATAATTTTGGCAATCTGGTGGTGCCGCATGATTTCAAAGTTTTCCCGCCGCCAATTCGTGCATTACCATATCAGTTCATACGGCACCCCTGGCACCTGTTTGATGTACGGCGTTACGCGCTTGATCATCGCAAACTGCTGATTGTAGATGGCTATACGGGTTTCATCGGCGGTTATAATATCGGGAGCCTCTATGCAACCTCTTGGCGCGATACGCATATGCGCATTCAGGGACCTGCTGCGGCTGACCTTGCCCAATCCTTCATCGATTTCTGGAATCGGCACGCCACTGAACATCTACCCATCAAGCGACATTATCCACGCTGTTTCGATTCACGCATCAACTTTCGTGGGACAAATGCCTTACGGCTAACGTTTCCCATCCGCGATATGTATATCGAAGCTATTGATCGGGCAGAGCACTCGATTCGCCTGAGCAATGCCTACTTCGTGCCAGATGACATTCTGTTTGATGCGCTCAAGGCGGCTGCGGAACGTGGTGTTGATGTGCAAATACTGGTGCCGTGGATCTCCAACCATGTGGTTGTAGACTGGCTGACGCAAGGCTACTTTACACAATGCTTACGATCAGGCATTCGCATTTATGGATACCGTCATATGCTCCACGCCAAAACCTGTACTATTGATGGGCAATGGTCTACCATCGGCACGGCCAACCTGGACCGCCTCAGTTCTGTTGGCAACTACGAGATCAATGCCGAAATCTATAGTGAAGAATTAGCACAACAGATGGAGGAGCTTTTCGCTTGCGATATCAGCAATGCCTTTGAATTGACAGAGGAACAATGGAATAACCGCCCTTGGTACAAGCGCTTGAGTGAGAGCATCTTAGCACCATTGCGGATCATGACGTGAGCGAGTATGTGATAGTAAGATACAATAAAGAATTAATAGAGCTTATGAAATTGCTTATTACGGTAGGATTTCACGAGAGAGCAAAGCCTCCCTCTTCGGTCTCACCTGCTTCATGCTCCTTCCATGCCTCGTTAGCCAAGCTAAGCAATTTTTGTTGCACGTGAGGTTTGCTAATAATTTCTTCCCATTCCCTTTCTTCAATCTCTTCCAGAATTTGTGCTGCTAAAGCATTTTGAATAGCATCAGGTAATTGCTGTGCCCGCTCAAATGCCTGTTTGAGTTGCTCCGTCATAATGTTCTCCTTGGGGTATTGTCTTTGATGAGAGTATACCATATGGGCACTATTGTATAAAGTACATTTCTCTGGTCTTATTACTTGGTTACAGGTAGGTATGATATACTAATGCAACCCAAGATTTAGAACTCTAGCATTTGTGCTGCTTACTAAAGGAGAGAAATCCTAATTGCATAGTGATATTCCTTATTTACAGAAAGTATATCGAACATTACTCAGGGTTGTTAATGTGACGAACGAGTCGAACGAAAAGGTTGTGGATGTGATTATCCCTGGTTGGAATCCCATCGTGTAGTTCGTTTTCCAGCCTCCTTGATACCATCAGAATTTCAGGATAGCGTAGCACCAGATATAGCCTTTTTTGCTCACATAAACATTGGGGCAGAGAATGCCGATGACCTCTACTTTCGTGACTTTGAATTAGCTCCGGCGCTAGATGATGACGATGGTTTGGCCTGAACTGGTTATTTAGAACGTCCACACCCGCACATTACTATACACCACTTCGTTAGGTGAGCCGTTGCTAAAAGAACCGAGGCCGATTTGCCCACGTGCATATGTAGAATCAGTCGCAGTGGTGATGAACTGGTTATTAGCGTAGAGACTGATTGATGAGCCATTGGCTATGACGGCGATCAGGTTGTGCTGGTTGATTCCTGTGTGGATATACGGGCTAGAGCCTTGCGCGATGGAGCCAACCTGACCATTTGTCGTCAGGCCATAGGAACCGTCCTGGCAGATGAGGAGTCGGTAATAGCTGCCGTTGGCGACGTTGGCGCGGAAGAGGAGCGCCCCGCAGAACCCTTGTAGAATGTTCATGTCTACTTCGTAGGTGAAATTCTGATAGTTGGTGTTCTGGGCAAAGCAATCATAGAGGATGTTGGTGGCGACTGAGACGTGATAGGCTCCCCCCATAAAGGTACATTTTCCCTGAGCGTTGCTGCTCTCATCCCATTTGTTGCCTTTGCCGTTGTTCTGTAACGGGTCATTCAACACGAGCGTTCCAGTATGCGGTGGATAGGGATTCGTCTGCCCTGCAATGGGTGATGCGGCACTCGCGGTTGCTGTCGCAAGTGGTGGCTGTGTTGCACTTGCGATAGTGGTGCTCGTCACTGCAGGACGTGGTATGCTGCCACTCGTAGGACGAGCAGCATATTGAACCTGTAATGATGTGAGTAGCACTCCTGCTCCTACGAAAATGAGCAGACCTAGCATCAGCACAACACTACAGCGTAAGCCACTTCTCGTTGCCAACTGGAAGTTGATACCGCGCCTTTGCGGGTCCGTTTGCGCTACTTGTTGTCGGCTATTGCCGGGCATCTCTTGCACACGCTGGTGAGAGGTATCTATCTCGATCGGTTGACTTGACTGCGGATTCTGTGGAGGTGTTTGGGATACTTTGGCATCGCTGTGTGGGGAGGCAATATCCACTAACGGTTGTGTCTTTTCCGCGTCTATGTGCAGAGTTCTATATGAAGGATTGGGGAGCATGTGTGTCGTTTGTGACGCAGCCTGAAACGCTTGTGCGAACGCGGCTACGCTAGGAAAACGCTCTTCTGGCCGTTTCGCCAAGGCACGAAGCATGACAATATCAAGTGCTGGAGATACCTGCGGGTTCAGCATGCTGGGTGGTTCCAGTTGTCCCTGGACATGTTGCATCATAAGCTGTTGCAGATTGCCCCGAAAGGGAGTGTGCCCAGTGAGCATCTCATAGCTCATAGCGGCGAGCATATATTGGTCGGTGGCAAGCACGGGATAGCCCTTCCATTGCTCTGGTGCCATGTAGAGCGGCGTGCCTCCAAGGGTTTGGTGCCCGATGCTGGATGCCGAGTCGTTGAATTTTGCGAGGCCAAAGTCCGCGAGTAAGAGGTCGGGACGTTGTGGCATCTCTTTATTGTGGCGAATCAGGAAATTTGAGGGCTTGACATCGCGGTGAATAATGTGTTGATCGTGTGCATGTTGCAAGGCTGATGCTGCTTGCACGATGATAGAGGCAACATCAGCAGATGCGAGTGGACTGTTTGTGCTACGCTGTCGCAGCCATGTTGCTAATGAGCCATTGGCACAGAAGGGCATGACCATGTAAGGCAATATGGTATTGTTGTTTGTCTCTTGTCCGTAATCGTACAGAGGAAGAATATGCGGATGGTTGAGGCGGGCAATGGCCTTCATTTCGCGCTGAAAGAGGCGCGTTGCTTCGCTGGTACTGTCGGTGCCGACCTCAAAAGCGGTGTCAGTACGGATGACTTTGATGGCTACCTGACGATTGATGCCTGCGTCTTCTGCCAGATAGACTTCGCCCATTGCTCCTCTGCCCAATATGTGCAGTAAATGATAGCGCCCAAGTTGTCGTCCGTCTAATGACATAAGTTACCTTTTTCTCTAGCCAATGTTTAATGAAAAGCACCATCGTAGGAGCCTAAATCCTTATTCAGACCACCAACGCACTACTGTGCTAGCTTCGCTCAGGTGGTCTGAAAGGCAGTATTCATGGCGCCCGTTGTGCCAGTTGACTATGTCACCAACGTATACAATCGCCACGACGGGCGCCATGAATGAGGCCCCTACGGCCTCGGCGTTACCAGCTATAAAGTGTTTCCTCATCGAAATGAACGCGAACTGATCATTGAAAGTTCCATAGACGGATATGGCTAAATGCAATTTCGGTGCTTGCGCTGAGGTCGTTGGCAACGAGGGCGATCTGGCCTTTCGTATAGGTTGTGTCGGTGGCGCTATCCAGGTAGGTGTGGTTCACATATAGGTCGATCTTGCTCCCGTTGACAACGACGCCGAGTGTATTAGGCTGGTTGGGTCCAGCATGAATAAGAGGCGTCGAGCCACTTATGATAACACGGCTGCTCGTGCCAAAGAGAATGAGCGCATAGTAGCCATCCTTTGTGATGCGGAAATAGTATGACTCTAATGTGGTGCCGGTGGTCATGCGGAAGCCAAGACCGCCAGCGTCACCTTGGACAATGGTCATTTGCACTTCGCAGGCAAAGTTGCTGAGCTGGGTTAAGGATGTGGCATCAGCAGCACAAAAGAAGGAATAGTTGGTTTTGGCGGTGCTAATATGATATGCACCGTTTGAGAACTGACAATTACTATCGCTTGTTTTTGCCACTTCCCAGTGTGAGCCAGTACGATTATCGCTTAATGAATCAAGGAGTAGTAACGTGCCTTTGTTCGGCGGGTAGGGATTCGGATTTGCGCTAATCACAGTGGCGGTCGCATGCAAGGCAGTATTCGCCGTAGCGGTGCCTGTCGCGTTTTGTTGGGCCGCAGCCGTAGCAGTTGGTCCTGTGTTATTATTTGCAGCACTATGCGTTGAGTTCGCGTTCGTTGTCAATGTAGACGATTTTTGTGCATTTTGATAGACGAAAAAAGCTAGGCCACTCCCGACAATTACAACCAGAGCGAGGGCAACCAGTAAAATGAGACGCGTGGATGATGTGCGTTTAGTAGGTCGCGCCTGTACAGCAGATGAAAAGGAAGACTGTAATGGTGGTCTCTGACTACTCAACGGTTGCTGCATTGAGGGAGCAGATGTGTATGCTGATAGCATGGACGGTGTTAGCCGGACAGGGGAAGTCTGATTTCTCGCGCCTGACGGATCATAATACGCTGGCCCTCCTTGGTTCATTGGTGGTAGTGGAGGCGTCGGAATAGAGGGTGTGTCAGGGTAAACAACGGGCATACTTTGTGATGGCTGTGGTTTAATCGTTAGCGTCAAGAACAGTGGGCCACGTGGTCCTCCCTCGTAATACGTTTCGCCTTGCGCTTCTACACGCATCGATTGCTGTTCTTGCGCATCAGGTGGCACAGGCACGACAATTTGTCGTTTGCCAGGGAGCGTTACAACGCGGGCGGTTCCCATCTGTGCTTCCCGATTGTTGACGGTCAAGGTAGCACGCAAGTCTTGATAGTTGACCGCTTGTTGGAATGCGCTAGCAAACTGTGAGACCGAGGGAAAGCGTTGCTCTGGCTGTTTCTCTAAACCCCGTAACATAACAGCATCGAGTGCAGGAGAAATACTACTCACGATGGTACTGGGTGGTGTCGGTAATATCATAATATGTTGATGCAGCAACTGCTCCATACGCCCATGAAATGGTGTCTGGCCTGTTAAAAGTTGATAGGCCATGATCGCAAGAGCATACTGATCGCTGGCTGGGAGCGGTTGACTCTGCCATTGTTCCGGTGCCATGTATGATGGTGTGCCACGTACGTTCTGGCTGGTCGCTGTCGTGGTGGCAGAAAGAATCTTCGCAACACCAAAGTCTGTCAATTGTATATCAGGGAGGCTGGGATGCTCTTTGCTGGACTGAATAAGGAAGTTTTGGGGCTTCACGTCCTGGTGAATAATCTGATGGTCGTGGGCATGCTGTAGTGCTTCAGCGGCCTGCTTGACAAAGTGTGCGGTATCCTGGGGAGAGAGTCGTATGCTGGAGCGCCTTTGTAACCAATCGGCGAGAGCGCCTTCTGGGCGGAGCGGCATCACCATGTACGTGATTTTCTGATTATGAGTGACGGTATCACCAAAATCAAAAAAAGGCAGGATACGTGGATGATCAAGAACGGTAATGGCTTTCATCTCACGTAGGAAGAGGTGGCTGACCTCTTGGGCATCACGAGGATGGGGATAAGCCGTAGCTTCGTTACGTACTACCTTGACAGCTACTTGTCGATTGATACGTGTATCTTCCGCGAGATACACCTCGCCCATGCCGCCACTTCCAATCATGTGGAGCAGTCGGTAATTACCAAGTTGATTGCCTTCAAGTGCCATAACTCACCTGTCCGCTAGAGATGAATAACGCCAGTAAGCGCAAGGCCAATGAGAACCAGAACAACAATAATGATGAGCGTCACAAGAAAGATCTTGCCCCCGTTCGACTTTGGCTGTTGCTTTTGGATAGATTTGGTGTTTACTGTCAGTGCAACTATTAATGTGGAAGGACCATCGGAACTAGCATCTCTCATAAGAAGTTCAGAAGACCGTTCGGATGCTACACGCAAGACCTGTCCAGAATCGATGGTATCGGGTAATGGGAAACGTAGCCTTTGCCCATTTGTGACATTGGCAGGGATGCGCAGGTGAACCCTTTTTTCCTCGTCTCCATCCGTAAATGTCATGGGCTTGAGGCCACCATTGGCGGCCTCTACATCACTCAAGGCGAGTGTTGTCAGAGTTTCGCCGACCGGCTGGATAAAAGAGTCGATATTATTCAACGTCACTTTCTTGAGAAGCGACTGTTGGAGCGCTCTGGCATAGGCCATGACGGAGGGATAGCGTGCGGATGGTTCTCTAGAAAGCGCACGCAATACAACCTCTTCAGTGGCTTTCGGAATGCGTGCATCGATCTCTGTCAGGAGAGCAGGAGAGGTATACAATTGTTGATACCTGATTTGGACTTCGTTGCCCTTGAAAGGCAGTTCTCCTGTCAGCAATTGATAAGTCATCACCGCAAGGGCATACTGGTCAGTAGCGGCTGTCGTTTCTCCATTGAATTGTTCGGGGGCCATGTAGCCCAAGGTGCCTTTGGCACCGCCACTCGTTTTGGTGCCTTCAAGGAGTTTTACGAGACCAAAATCTGATAGTAAGAGGTCAGGCTGATTAGGAGTATCGGAGTTCTCACGCACAAGGAAGTTTGAGGATTTGACATCCCTATGAATAATGCCATGTTTATGAGCATAGTCTAGAGCTTCTGCTGCCTGTGTGATCAAGGGGATAACGTCTGCGGGAGCAAGAGTGGTCAAGCCCCGTTGCTGTAACCAGTCATCGAGTGACCCTTCAGGCCGATAGGGCATGACCATATATTTGATCATTTCCGCGTCAATTTCTGCTTGCCCGACAGCGTAAAGTTGCAGAATATTCTTATGATCGAGGCTTGAGATAGCCTTCATCTCATTCTTGAAGCGGTCATTGGCCTGAACAACATCCATGTCGGTATCGTCGCGGATAACCTTGACAACTACCTTGCGGGAGAGTTGCGTATCATAGGCAAGGTAAATTCCCCCCATGCCTCCTTTTTTGAGAAAGCGCGTGACCTGATAGTCACCGAGTCTGTTGCCTTCTAACTTCATAGCGCACCTTGTGTAAAATATCAGAATGATAGCTCATGTAGATACATCACCACTATAGCACATGTGTGATGAGGGGCGCAATTCACATCCTACTTCCATACTTTGACATTACTAAAGCTGACTTCTGTCGAGTTCCTGATATTATCAGCAACAACCCCAATTTCTCCGCTGGTAAGCTGTGAGTCGCTGTATGTGTTGACCTTTGTATGATTGATGTAGAGAACAATCGAACCATCTATATCTACTGCGCCTATTACATTTGTCTGGTTGATACCTGTTTTAATGGCCGACGATGCCGTATTGTTGATGAGATTGTCAAAATGATCTTTGCTATATCGGTAGAGTCCATACTCTCCATTGGTTGTGACGCGGAAGAAATAGTAGCTCGGCAAGGTATTATTGTAGCAGAAAACAATACCACCGGCGTCTCCCGAAAGAATGTCCATATCAACTTGATAGCCGAAATTACTAAAGTTGGTAGAAGTAGCTTCACAGTGAAATAGGAAGTTGGTTTTTTGCTGAACGACATGATATGTGCCATCAGAGTTGAATGAGCAGTTGCTATCCTCAGCCCAATTATTCTTGTTACTGGTCATCGGGTCATCGAGAACGAGTGTTGCTGAAGATGTGGGAGAAGGTGTTGGTATGGGTGTGTCGGTGGGCGTTGGAGTGTTTTGTGGTTGTGTTGTGTTATTGACCGACCCGGACCCTGTTTTGGGCAATGTAGCGAGTAAAAGACTGATTCCGCCGAGCAAGACAACTGCTAGCACCACTATAGTGAGTAGTATCCGATTAGTATGTGGCTTAGTTTGTAGGGTAGGCTGCGGAGCAGGCCAGGGATTGATGGGTTGAGACTGTGATGCAGGCCAGGGCTGAACAGGTTGGGGCTGCGGTGTAGGCCAAGGGTTAGGCGGTGGGGGTGGAGGTGTCAAATTATTCGGTAGGGAAGCGGCTTGTTGGAATGCATCCGCGAATGCCAGCACAGAGGGATAGCGGCTCTGAGGGTTTTTTGCTAAGGCTCGCAAAATGACAGCATCGAGTGCACGAGGCACGCGGATATTCACCGTACTCGGCGGTGTTGGTGTCACTTGCATGTGCTGATACATGACCTGTGCCTCGTTGCCCTGGAAGGGAACACGCCCTGTGAGCAGTTCATAGGCCATAGTTGCGAGTGAGTATTGATCACTGGCAGGTGAGGGATTGCCATTCCATTGCTCGGTTGCCATATAGGCTAGTGTCCCGCGGGCTGTCGTGCTTCTCGTGCCTTCAGCGCCCTTTGATATGCCGAAGTCGGCGAGCAAGAGATCGGGACGATTGGGCGTTTCCCGTCGTTCGCGTATCAAGAAGTTGGACGGTTTGACATCCATGTGCAGAATGTTGCGATCATGTGCGTGTTGCAAGGCATCGGCGGCTTGCCGAATAAGGGCAGCTACATCTGTTGCGGGCAATGGCTCGTTGCTACCGCGTCTACGTAGCCAATCTATCAAAGAGCCTTCGGGTCGATAGGGGATGACCATATACGTAGTGGGCTTGCCCAGAATAGTTTCGTTGCCATAATCAAGTAGCTGGAGAATAGAAGGATGATCGAGTGAACTGATCAAGCGCATCTCGCGGTCAAATAAGCGGCTTGCCTCTTGTGTGGCCTGGGAGTTCGGATACGCGCTCGGTTCGCTCTGTATAACCTTGATCGCCACTTGGCGTGGCAGATGAGTGTCATCTGCCAGATAGATTTCACCCATACCACCTCTATTCATAAGGCTGCGGACTCGATAATGACCCAGTTGTTGTCCTTCTAAACCCATGTGTTTTTCCCCTCTTTGTTATGGGTATATAGTAGCTGACGCTACTATATCATAGAGGATGCGAAAATGAAAGATAGTTAGGGTAGAGGGGTGCGCGTCATTTTGTGAAAGACGTGCAAAAATATGACGGGCACTAGGGTAGAGCACAGGGTCTCTAACGATGCTCTTGCATCCAAAAATCTTTTGTTCTATAATAGTAGTGAAGAAATCTAGTTCTTTGCCAATAAAATATTTGAAATACGGGAGCTTGGGAAAGCCAGGCTGAGAGAGCGGCCCTAATATCGCCGCTGACCGATGAACTTGATCTGGGTAATGCCAGCGCAAGGAGTATTATTTCTAAAGAAAGAAATCTCAGGGGCGTCGGCATATCTATGCTGGCGTCCCTTTCTCGTATGTTTAAGCTGGAGAGAAATATGGACCCACCTAAACTGGTTGTACAAGGGGTCACGAAAACGTATCGCAGCGGGCGACAGCAGGTAGACGCATTGGCGCCTGTCGATCTCACTGTTGCCAACGGTGAGTTTGTCACATTGATCGGGCCGAGCGGTTGTGGGAAGAGCACATTGTTTAACATCATCGCAGGCGTTGATGAGCCGAGTGCGGGCATTATAACGCTTGATGGCGAAACAAATAGGGTACGTGCAGGCAAAGCTGGGTATATGCCGCAACAACCGCTACTCTTGCCTTGGCGTACCGTTGAAGAGAATGTCATGTTGGGTTTGGATGTACGACATGTCAGGCGGACACAGGCACAGCAAGAAGCTCATGAGTTGCTCAAACGTTTCGGGCTAGTAGAGTTCGCGCAGAACTATCCGGCAACGTTATCAGGTGGTATGCGTCAGCGCGTGGCATTGTTACGTACAGTGCTCTTCAATCATGCATTTCTCTTGCTCGATGAACCGTTTGGAGCACTTGATGCCCTGACACGACTCTCGTTGCAAGTGTGGCTGCTCGACCTCTGGCAGAGCTTTCATTCGAGCGTACTCTTTGTGACGCACGACGTACGCGAGGCGATTCTGCTCTCCGACCGCATTTATGTGCTTAGTGGGCGTCCAGCACGGGTGTTACGTGTTGTCGAGGTGCCCTTGTCACGCCCACGTCAACAGAAGCAGCTTGTCTCGGAGGAAGCCGTACACATAGAGCAAGAGTTGCTTGTGCTGCTATTAAAGGAACAACGTCTATGATTGCATCCCGTGCTCTTCCATCGAATCGTGCAAATGTACAACTGCGACGCATCGCAGGCTATGGCCCTGCATTTGTGCTGTTTGTTGCCTTGCTCCTATTTTGGGAACTCTATGTTCGTGCAGGGCAGATTAGCGAGCGTTTGCTGCCAACGCCAACAGCGATTCTGCAATCATTGTTTGACAACTGGGACGTGATTCTGGTCAACACCATTCAGACCCTGCTAGAAACAGTGTTGGGTTTGGCGGTAGCAACATTGCTCGGTCTGGCATTAGCAATCATACTGGACATCTCGTCATGGGCACGACGTGCTGTCTATCCCCTCTTAATCATCTCACAGACCATCCCGATTATCGCGCTAGCACCGCTATTGCTGATCTGGTTCGGCTACGACTTTGGCCCCAAAGTGATTGTAGTCACGCTGTATTGTTTCTTTCCTATAGCCGTAGCATGTGCAGATGGCCTGTTGGGGGCTGACCCCGATTTGATACGGTTGATGAAAAGCATGCGTGCCTCGCGCTGGCAAACGCTCTGGCTAGTGCGTTTGCCCGGCGCTATGCCTGCATTCTTCTCAGGTCTGCGTATCGCCGCGACCTATAGTGTGACAGGTGCGATTTTTGGCGAGTTTGTCGGTGGTTATCAGGGATTAGGTATCTTCATGCAGAATGCGGCACACTCATTCGCAATTGCGCTCGTTTTCGCCTCCATCCTTGTCATTGTCGTGCTAAGTTTGCTTTTATTTGGCCTTGTAGCTCTGATTGAACGTATTGCGTTGCCCTGGTATCACGGTGCCGTGATCAAAAATTGACCAACATGCGTATCATTTTTTCCTGAATATTCAGTAGGGACGGGGGCGGATGATGAGAGGGGTGGGGACCCTTGTGGTCGTCCGCCTGTGACAAGCAGATGGTTCTGTTCGTCTTTTTTGGTGACGACTGGTGAATGCGTGCAAAAAACGACGCCACCCGGTTCTGTGAAAGGAAGTTAGTTGTATTAAGGAGACGTTATGAACTATCTCGACTTTGAAGTGGACATCGCTGCCAAAAACGGAGGTATATACCCCATACGTGCAGCGTGCTCGGTAGCAGGTGAAGCACATGAAAACATGCAGTTTCCTTTTGATCAACAGACATTAGGCAAACAACTCTCAGCGTTGCAAAATGCTCTGCTTGGCTCCGTCGCATCAACTGCGCAAATGGTCGTGCAAAACTTTGGCAAGGCACTATTTGATGCTCTTTTCATAGGAGATGTGCGTAGCCTCTATGCCGTTAGTCGCAATAAAGCAAGTAGTCAGAGTAGTGGGTTACGACTGCAATTGCGTATCCAACCGCCAGAATTGGCGGCAGTTCCATGGGAGTTCATGTATGATGCAGGCCAAGCTAGCTACCTCTGTCTCTCGGATGATACACCAGTGGTACGATACATAGAACTGCCTGTGCCTCCCCAACCTTTGGCAGTAGCACCTCCACTCTCCATTCTTGGTATGGCTGCCAGCCCCACGAATTTGGTCGGCCTGGATATCGAACGTGAAAAACAGCGCATAGAAAAAGCTATTACGGGTCTGCAAGCTCAGGGGCGTGCGCAATTAACTTGGCTCCCAGGCAATACTTGGGAGGATTTACAAGCAGCGATGCTCCAAGGGCCTTGGCATATCTTTCACTTTATCGGACACGGTGCTTTTAACCCAGATACGAATGAGGGAATTATCGCCTTTGAAGACAGTGCAGGGAAAGCGTATTATTTACATGGCACGCAACTGGGATTGCTGCTGGCTGACCATCATCCTCTACGTCTAATAGTGCTCAACTCATGCGAGGGGGCGCAGGGCAGTACACACGATAGCTTCTCCAGTATTGCTGCTACTCTTGTGCAGCGCGGCATTCCGGCGGTGTTGGCAAATCAGTATGAGATAAGCGACCAAGCGGCCATAGAGTTATCTCGCACCTTCTATGGAGTTATAGCTAATGGAAAGCCCGTCGATATGGCCGTAAGTGAAGCACGTAAGGCTATCAGCCTCGCAGTAGATAATACTGTGGAATGGGGAACGCCAGTATTGTATATGCGTGCCCCTGATGGTGTCCTCTTTGATGTGATGCCGCCTGCTGCTCCATCACCTGCTCCACGTGTTATGGTCTCACCTGAGATCAGTGTACAGCCGTCTTCGTCTCAACATCCTGCAACTCGTGTGATTTCACCCACAATAGGAAACTCCTATCCGCCCGCGCCTGCGACGTTGGCATTCGCTGACCCATTAAGTCAACCTTTTCGCTGGGATGCTTACCCAGTTGACCCTACTGGCGGCCCTTCTGTGTTCATTGATGGAGCGTATCATATCAGCCAGTCAAAGCCGCCAAACTCCTACTACACCCTCTCCGTGGACCAGTCATTTAGCAACTTTACCTTTGAAATTGAGGCGTCCATTATTCATGGCGACCGTGGTGGCATCATCTTTCGTTGCGATGACACAGGCACCAAGTATTATTTATTTCAGGTGTCGGCGAGTGGCTATTACAGCTTCTATGTGCAGGTTGACAATAGCAACTTTAAGACGCTGGCAAGCGATACTTCTCCCGCAATTACGATTGGACTGAATCAAACGAATTTGCTTGCGGTTGTAGCCAATAGGAGCACATTAGACCTTTATGTGAACCACACGAAGGTAAAGAGTGTGACTGATAACACGTATACGAGCGGGTATATTGGCCTTGACGTCGAAGCTGAAACAAATCCGACTGAGGTGGCATTTAAGAATGCCAAGCTATGGACATGATAGATGTATGTTCATCGCTTGGCAAGATCGCCTTAGAAAACCTATTACTGAACTATTTTGTTCCTACGTGTACGGCAACAATGCCTCTACTGAGGCGATGAAAGCGCACGTTGCGCCAACCGGATATCTCCATAAACTTTTTCAGGGTAGGTGCATCTGGAAATGTCGTGAGGGAGTGAGGCAGGTAGTTGTATTCCTCAAATGCTTTGCCGAGGATGGTACCAAAGAGTGGCGCGAGCCGATAAAAGTAAAAATGGAATAGCGTCCCAAAGATTTTGCCCGGCGGGTGGCTGATTTCCAGACACACCACGCGCCCTCCTGGGCGTACCACGCGCAGCATCTCGCGGAAACCTTGCTCAATGTCTGTCAGGTTACGAACGGTGAAAGCGGAGCAACAACCATCAACACTATTATCTGGCAAGTCAATATGTTCCGCATCGCCAACACGCAAATCGATGCGGTCTTGCAAGCCCAGACGTTCCAGTTTGAGGCGTCCTTGGTCGAGCATCTCCGGTGTGATATCCATGCCGATCATGTGTGTCCCTGGACCTGAGCGACGGATAACGGCTATCGAAAGGTCAGCTGTTCCTGTCCCCAGGTCTAGCCCTGTTTCGCCGGTCGCTAGGGCTAGTTGTCGCGCTGCGAATGCACGCCAGTATTCATCAAGCCCTAAGCTCATGAGTCGATTCATGAGGTCGTAGATGTGGGCGATGCGCCCAAACAGGCGTTGTACGTATGGACGTTTGCCGCCAGTTTCACGAAACTTTTCTTCTAGTGATATTTTTGCACTCATAACGAGGACCCTTTACCTATTTTCTGCGTGACACCACGAAATCAATGAGTTCATCTAGCACATCTCGGTCTGATGAGGCGGGGAAATGATAGAGTGCCTCTCGTGCCTTGTTGCCGTATGCATAAGCATCCATAAATGAATGTTTGATACTATATCCGTGCGTAACCCACTCTACAACTGAGCGTATCTCTTCCTCGTTGTGTGTGCTACCATCGAGGATACGGCTGACTTGTTGATAATGTCCGTTTTGTGATTGTTCCTGTAACGCATAGATGAGAGGAAGTGTGATCATACCCTGACGCAGGTCATTCCCTGCTGGTTTTCCTATAGTCGATTGATCTTCTGTATAGTCGAGGATGTCATCCACGATCTGGAAGGCCATGCCCAGGTTCATTCCATATTGGCTAAGCAATTCAACTTGTTGATCGGATGCCCCACTTACGATGGCGCCACCCTCGCTACAAGCAGCAATCAGGCATGCTGTTTTATGCTTGATTTTTTCATAGTACGCTTCAAGTGAAAGATCGATACTGCCAGCACTCATCATCTCTAGAATGGAGCCTTCACACACGGTTGCCACGGTATCAGAGAAGAGTTGATCGATGCGGTGATCCTTGATATCTGCTATCAGTCCAGCTGTTTTTGCAAAGTAGTAGTCGCCCAGAAGAATTGCGATTTTGTCGCCCCACAAAGCATTGACTGTAGGCTTTCCCCGTCGCGTTTTTGCATCATCGACGATATCGTCATGAATAAGTGATGCGAGGTGGGTCATCTCAAATGCAACACTGAGTAGAAGTAGTTTATCAAAGCGATAGGTATTTAATTTTCCCGCAAGCAGGGTCAGTGCCATTCGTACATGTTTTCCCTGAGACCCAAGCGCGTGCATTGAAGCAGAATTGAGTATGTCGAGTCCAGATGTTGCTCGTTCCTGGAAGGTTACATCCACTTGGTCGAGATCACTCTGGATATCGGCAAACAGTCGGCTCAACGTGGCCGTAGTGTTCATAATGGACTCTCCATTTCGCACGTCTTCTGGCACGTAGCTAGGCTTGATGGCGTCTGGCTCGTGATGAAGAGATGACACCTATATCAGATATGTGCTGCATCTCTTGCTATGACGTATTGTATTTCCTATCAGATTATAGCGTGCCTCGTCCATGTCGACGAAGCACAGAGCACAGTGTTTCTTCTATCGTTATAACTATATGTTAGACGTTGTATCGACCTCAATCAGGTCTTCTTGGACATACCCAGCGGTAAAATTGAATTCGTCTAAAGCATCCAACGCGGTACTATATTCTTTCCAAGTCAGACGGCGGTTTAAGATCGGGTCATTCACCGCTTTCCATGCTGGAAAGTATTGATCCATAAGGCTTATAGGTGTATCTGGTCCCAGTGCGTCGGCAATCCAGCGCAAGACCTCTTTTGTTCCTGATACGTCTTCTGGCATCACAAGGTGACGAATGAGTAACCCGCGCCGTGCGATGCCTTCTTCGTCAAGCTGAAGTGGACCAACTTGGCGGTACATTTCGCGCAGTGTTGCCTGATTGTAGTCAACGTATTTCGGCATTTTTGAGGTGCGTAGGGCATTTTTGTTGTCAGAGTATTTGGCATCCGGCAAGTAGATGTCTACAACTCCATCAAGCAATGCAAGCGTTTCTAGATTTTCATAGCCCGCACAATTGTAAACAATCGGCAAACGTAATCCCTTCCCACATGCAACGACAAGTGCCGCCAAAATCTGTGGTACAAAGTGGGTAGGTGTTACCAGATCGAGATTATGGCAACGTTTCTTTTGCAGATAGAGCATCATGTCGGCCAATCGCTCCGGTCCAACGCGGTGTCCGAGACCGCCCTGGCTGAGTGAAAAATTCTGACAATAGGTACATCGTGCTTGGCAGTAGCCAAAAAAGATGGTGCCTGCCCCGCGTGTGCCACTAATTGGCGGCTCTTCACGACGATGGACATTCCAAGAGGCGACAATTGCCTCTGTTCCAGAATGGCAGACTCCTGTTTTGCCTGCTATGCGGTTACAGCGACAATTCTGCGGACAGATCGTGCAACTACGTAAAACCTCCCAAGCTGCAGCTGCTCGCTCTGCCAGTTCCCCACTCTCATACAGATTCAAATAACTAGGATAGTGCATGATGATAAACTCCCTATGGGCAGAGAGTAGTTGGGACCCCAGACTATGAGCAATTGCTCATAGTCTGGGGTCCCAACTACTCTCTGCCCCGCTAGTTCCCTTCCTAAGACTCTTCGTGCTGGGGCGAAGGCCACTTAAAACCGCGATGAGATGGTTTGGGACCATTGCCACGTGGCTTAGGAGCCGTGATGGACTTTTTCCCACGTGTTGTAGCGCTGGCTGTGCGCACACGTGGTTTATATAGCTTCTTTTTACGCTGTAGCCCATCTGCCCCATCTGCCTCAGATAGTGCCTCAGCTTCGACTTCATCCGTTGGTGAAGGCTGCTCCTCGCCAGTTATAGCGTCTATAGTACCTGTGGAGTCTGCCTCTTTTGCGGGGGCTGGCACCTGAATCTGGTCGAGCAGTTCCTCGGTATTTTGAGTAATACCCGTCCAGAACTCAGCGTTTTTGCGCTGTACTGGACGTGGTCCCTTGAGCACACGCCCATCGGGAAGACGGGTCACATGTGGCTCTTCAGTACGAAATTGCTCACTATCATTTCGCTTAGGACGGCCACGGAACGATTGTTCTGGAGCACGTTCTGCTGGCTGCCGTGTCTGCCTGTCTTCAAAGGCTTCGTAATCGCCTTCAAATTGCGTTTCAGGGCGGCGGTTCGCTGGACGCGTCTGCCAACGAGGATTCTGCGTAGGGCGTGGGCGGTCTTCACGATCCCTATAGGTGTTACGACTCTGCTCAAAACTATCGCGTGAACGGGGGGAGCGATCCTCACGTTCGACGCGACGTGGCCCAGTATCACGCATGTCACGATTCTCACGCTCAAAACGGCGTGGCTCACGGTTATCGCGCTCGAAATTCGTTCGTTGATAACCTTCCTGATCTGGATAGCGTCTGCCCTGACTCTGACCACGGAATTGCCCATTATTCCGATTGTATGGACGAGGACCTGTATTGTTTGTACCGTTTTGCCCATCTGAGTAGCTACGGTACCCTTGACGGTCTACAGGACGTTGGTCGCCAAAAGAACGTCTCTCAGGGCCAAATGAGCGAGGGCGAGGCCCTTGAGCATCGTTGGATGAACGCTCAAAGCGTCGGGGATTGTCCCGATTATCCCGGTAGCCATCCGGGCGATTGCCATAAGGTCTATTTCCAGGTTGGCTATTTTGAGGTCGGTATTCTGATTGCTGACCATCGCGGCTATCCCGGTTGTCGCGATTGCTACGCCAGCCATTGCTAGTACGGGGTGGTTGTCCATTCGTACTCCGTGGACGATAATCTGCGTGCTGCTGTGATGCTCCAGACTCCCAGGCACGATCTACTGTTTCACGATTGAGACGAGGTCGGGCAGGATGTGGAGATCGCTCTTCTCCATACCTGCTTGGGGATGGCTTGCGAAATGACGGACGCGAGTCATTGCGCTGTTGCTTATTGAATTCTTTGGTCATGTTTCCTTTCACGGCTATGTCGCCGTCTAGGGGTATAGTTTTTAGTGGTGGTCAGATCGGCAAGACCTTATGACTTACCAAAGCTGGGCCAAGATGCCCCTGTGTTTGCAACCAAGGGAGCAATGGCGCTTCCTTATCTGGTAGATTGGGTGGGGGAGGCTGCATGACCTGCCCCTTGCTTGTAACTGTAGCCATCATTGCGATGGATTGGCGTACAAAAGCGATGGCTTATCCCCTTTATCCTGCCGTGTGTGGTTCGGATATCAAATGACCCACTCGCACGGACTAAGACCCGTCCCTGGTATGTTCCTTGCTTAGGAGCCGTCAAGAAATAACGTTAGTAATTGAG
>JRHI01000317.1_pt1 | contig 54796 bp, 42 predicted proteins | sample 215371 | NCBI WGS metagenome assembly JRHI01 (sample SAMN02929681, study PRJNA255918) | sediment metagenome | biome: cave system; feature: Ice Cave; material: Sediment; isolation source: sediment from deep within a dark volcanic ice cave with no known source of... ...
CAGGTTTTGGGCCTAGCAGAGCCCCGGCAAAATGCAAATCGGCAAAGCGCTGGCAGCGGCTTACCCTCCGCGCGAGAGCCGACTTACAATCGCCCCGAAGGTAGTCCCGCGACCCTTATTCCATGCGGCTATCTCCGTTGTACAATGGAGGGGAACGCCAGGGAATGGGATACGTCCCGCGACCATTCCGTGGATCTTTTGTTGGGATGGTCGCAGTCCCTGAAGGAGTCCTGGTCCATGACCACACCATCGCCTCGTCATCTCATCGCGGTCAAGACTGTCGGTGACGTTACCATCGTCACGTTTGCCGAAGCCAGTCTCCTCGACGAGCAAAACACACAGCCCGTCAGCGAACAACTGCACGCCCTGCTCCACGAGGGTGGACAGGGCAAGTTGCTCCTCGACCTGGCCAATGTTCGCTATTTCTCGAGCGCCGCCCTGGGGCTGTTCATCGTGCTGCACAAGCGTTTGGAGGATACCGGCGGCCGGATGATCCTGTGCTGCATCGCGCCGCAACTGATGGAGGTCTTCGAGGTCACCCGGCTCGACAGGTATTTCCGGATCGTCGCCGACGAGCCAGCCGCCCTGCGTGCCTTTGCCGAGGCAAGGTAGCCCGCAGCGGTAACAAGAGCAGTGAGGGGCCCTGCTCGCGCTGCGGACCGGGAAGCGTTAGCTGACGCGCTCCATCACGTACAGGTTGCGCAGGAGCCCGACGTTCAGCGCGAAGCAGAGGATGCTCGCCACCGCCGCGGGCCAGATCACCGAATCGTCGCCGCCAAGGTAAGCGTTCATGCTTGCCGTTAGCAGCCACAGTTGCAGCACCACGGTGATGAGTACCAGGCACAAAATGCCATAGATGATGGTGCTGCGCTGTTCGCGCGTCAGCGGTCGTTTCATACAGTTCGCAGCTCCACTCCGGTGGCGTAGACGACGCCGTCGCGGATTTGCAGGGTGATGCGCGGCAGCGGCCGGCGCGGGGGTCCGGCGATCGGCCGGCCGGTCGGCACGTCAAAGTAGCCGTGGTGGCAGGGGCAGTGCAGCCGGCCCTGCTCCAGCTCCGGCACGACGGCGCAGCAGAGGTGCGTACACTTCTGATCGTAGGCAACGAGCGTGTTCGCGTCCGGCCGCAGCAGCAGGCAGTGGTCGTGTTCGCCGGGATAGTGGAAGGGTAGCGCGCCACCGACGGGCACCTGGTCCAGCGCCGCGATGCGCTGCTCGGCGGGCGGCTCCAAGCACCGGCGCAGCCAGCTCTGCGCAGCAATGAAGGATTGGCCGACCACGAAGGCGAGACTCGTCAGCCCCATGAACTTCGTGAAGTCACGGCGAGCGACGTAGTTATCCTGGGCCACATCGACAGGAAACTCGCGCCGCCAGGCCGGCTGTTCCACCGCGGGCCGCCCGTCCGGCGCCACCGTCCGCTGCTCCGGGTCGCGTTCGTTCATGACTCCTCCGCGCTATACAGTCCCGCCATCATCACATCCAGCGACACCCGTTTGCCGTTGCTCTCCTCGCCGAGCGCCGCCGCCACGTCCACGTACTCAGCGCGGGCCGGGCTGCGCGGCACCATCATGTTCACTTTCGTCGATACCGTCTGGCCCCCGAATTGAAAGCGATTGACCGACGTGTTCCGCGGCCGCAGACGTTCAACTTCCGCACGGGTCCCGAAGAACAGCGCGCCGCTCGGGCATACCGTGGCACACATCGGCTTCTTGCCGGCCGAGGTGCGGTCGTAGCACATGTCGCACTTCATCATCAGGTCATAGTCGGACATCATCTTCGGCACGCCGAACGGACAGGCGAGGACGCAGTTGTTGCACGCCACGCAGCGCGGCTTGCGCGCCGACAGGACGACGCCTTCCTCGTTCTTCTTGATGGCGTCGGCCGGACAGACCTCAGCGCAGGTCGGCGAGTCGCAGTGCATGCACAAAACCGGCACCGTCTGCGTGGAATGCGTGCGATCGACGTATTCGAGGTGGATCATCGGCCGGCCCTTGTGCGTGTCACACTCGCTGCACGCCTGGATGCATGCCTGGCAGCCGATGCAACGGTTGGGGTCGATGAAGAATTCGTGGCCTTCGGCAATCGGCATGATGGCTCCATGTAGGACTGCGACTTGGTGTAGCCGCGCCGCCGCCTTACTGTTGCGGTTCGAGCTGTCCGGCGTACTCCGGCGGCCCGTATTGCCGCAGGATGCGCACCGCGCATACCTTGAACTCGGGAATCTTCGAGATCGGGTCCTGCGCCGCGATCGTCAGCTGGTTAACGCTCTTGGCGCCGGCCCAGTGGTATGGAACGAAGATCGTGTCCGGCCGGATCGTCGTCACGATCTGGGCTCGCAGCGTGCAGACGCCCCGGCGCGACTCGACGCGCACCCAATCGCCATCCTGAATCCCCTTTTTCTGGGCCAGCTGTGGGTGCATCTCGATGCGCGGCTCCGGGTACTGATCGACCAGCGGGCCAATGCGGCGCGTCTGCGTCCCGGACAGGAACTGGCTGACGACCCGCCCACTCGTCAAGATGATCGGATACTCCTCATCCACGTCCTCCGCCGGCGGCGTATATGGAGCGACGAGGAAGCGCGCCTTGCCGTCGGGAAACCAAAAGCGGCCGCGGCCCTTGGCGATTGGGTTCCACGAATCCTCCTCGAACAGCCGTGGCGTACCGGGGTGATCCTCGGTGGGACACGGCCAGAAGACGCCGAACTGCCGTTCGATCTTCTCGTATGTGATCCCCGAATAGTCCGCAATACCACCCGCCGACGCCCGCCGCAACTCCTCGAAAATCGCGCGCGGATCACTAAAGGTGAAGCCGCGCTCCCGGCCAAGCCCCCGAGCAATGTCCTGGATAATGCGCCAGTCCTCACGGGCGTCGCCGGGACAATCGACGGCCTTGTTGATCTTGATGACGCGCCCTTCGGCGCTGGTGACGGTCCCCTCGTCTTCTTCGTGCAGCGAGCCGGGCAGCACGACGTCGGCGTACTGGGCGGTCTCGCACAGGAAGAAGTCGATGGCGACGTAGAATTGCAACCGCTCCAGCGCCCATTTGACAAAGCTGCTGTCCGGCAGCGACACGACGGGATTGAAGCAGATGCTGAGCAGCCCGCGGATTTCGCCGCGATCGATCTTGCGGAAGATTTCGTAAGCATCGACGCCAGCGCGCGGCAGTTCCTCGGGAGCGATGTCCCAGACCCCAGCAACGTGGGCGCGATGCGCGGCGTTCTCGATGTCGCGCATGCCCGGCAACTGGTCGCACTTCTGGCCGTGTTCGCGGCCGCCCTGGCCGTTGCCCTGGCCGGTGATAGTGCCGTAACCGCAGCCCTCACGGCCGATGCGGCCGGAGGCCAGGACGATGTTGATCGCGCCCAGGCAGTTCTGGACCCCGTGCGTGTGGTGCTCGATGCCCCGAGCGTGCAGGAGGAAACTGCTTTTCGCGGTCCCCCACCATTCGGCCGCCTGGCGAATGGAGCGTTCCGCAATACCTGTGACCTGGGCCGTCCGCCGCGGCGTCCAGTCGCGGACGTGCTCCGCCACCTTGTCGAAGCCGTTGGTGTGCTCCGCGAGAAACGCATGGTCGAGCCAGTCGTTCTCGATCATCAGGTGCAGGATGCCGTTGAACAGGGCGATGTCCCGGCCCGGCTTGACGGGCAGGAACAGGTCACAGGTCCGCGCGATCGGCGTGATGCGCGGATCGACGACGACGATGCGGGCGCCGTTCTCGCGCGCTTGCCAGATGGACTCCGTGAGAATGGGAAAGCACTCGGCGACGTTGGAGCCGCTGATCCAGATGATCTCGGCCTTCGGAATGTCGGCCCAGGAATTGGCCGCCCGATCGATGCCAAACGCCTTCTTGTTAGCCGCCGCGGCGCTGACCATGCACAGCCGACCGTTGTAATCGATGTTCGATGTCTTGAGACACATGCGCGCGAACTTGCCCATCAGGTACGCCTTCTCGGTAGTCAGGCTGGCGCCGGACAGCACGGCGAAGGCGTCGGGACCGTGCTGCTCTTGAATCCGGCGGATCTCCGCGGCTACCCGCTCGATGGCGGCGTCGTACGCCATCGGCCGAAAGCCTTGCGGCGTAGACGGGTCGCGCTCGTAGGCATGCAGGAGCCGATCGGGGTGGGCGCCTTGCAGGTAGCGCTTGACCCCCTTGGGGCAGAGCATGCCCTTGTTCGAGGGAAACTCTTCCCATGGCTCGAAGCCGACGACCTGGTTGTCGCGGACGTTGAGCTGAATGCCGCACTGCATGCCACAGAAGCAGCAGTGTGTCTTAACCTGCCGATCCGGCTCGACGGCGGTCGCCAGGTGTGGCCCGGCGGCGTAGGCCCTGTGGGGGCCGAAGTGTTCCATTACATCGCGCATCGCCGGTGGGCGCGTGGCCATGGTGCATTCTCCTCCGGAGCGGCAGGAATCAAACGGTCGCGTGAACCCGGAGGGCGGTGGCCGGATGGTGGTTGCCGTTGCGCTCCTCCGAGCTCGCGGACGGCGCTGGCTGCTTGCTCTGTGACCACAGGCTGGCCTGTGCGACGCCGAGCAGGGCCCGCCGGCAGCGTGGGCAGACCCACTGGTAATGCTCGGTCTCGGCGTCAGGCACTTCGTAGCGATAACCGAGTTGCCGTTCGACGACAATCAGGTCTTCCACGTGCATGCGCGAGGCGAACGCTTCAGCGCAACGGCGGCAGTGGGCCTGTTCTCCCTGCTGGCCGACCTCCTTGTAGAAGCCGACGCCGACCTGGGCCGAGCGCTGGAAAATGTGGAAAAACTTGCCGAACGGCAGCCAGAGCAGTGTGAAGATGACGGTGATGGCGTGCAGAATAGCGAGGAAGTCGTAAGCATACCCCTTCATCCAGGTATAACTGGCCGTCAGCATGAGACCGGTGACGCTGATGGCGAAGAGGAGAAGTAGTGGCAGGAAGTCCTCGCCGAACTCCTGCAGCGCGGCCGCCCCGTGATCGCGCAGGCGCCTCCGCAGCGCCAGCAGCACGCCTGCCATCACAAGCAGGGACGACCACACCAGGCCATGGAACAGCATGAACCCCATCAGCGAATGGATCGGGAAGGAGTTCGTCGGATAGCCGAAGACGTAGACCTGATACCACTCCAGATTGTCCGGCAGCGTCTCGAAGTGGATCCAGCCGAAGACCAGGGGAAAGGTGATCGCGGCAGCGCTGAGGCAGCCCCACATGATGAGCCAGTGCGCCACCCAGCGCATCTTGCCGCGCCGCCAAATGAAGCCGTTCAGGGCGAGATCGAGGGCCAGGCGACGGACGACGCGCAGCAGGTTACCACCGACGTGGCGCGGATGCAGGAGGAGGAGGAGGACGGTCCAGCCGCGTTTCCAGTACATTGCGGTCGGCGGCCGTTGCAACCACATGGCGTAGCGGCGCGTGATGCCGAAGACGGCAAAGAGGCTGGCGAAGGTGTAGCCGACGAGAGCGGCATCGAAGTGCTCGAGCCGGCTAGAACCGAGCACGATGAGGCGCGCCAGAACCGCGGTGACGAGGAGGGCCCAGACCGTTGCGGTGATCTTTTCTTTGGTCATGGCTCCGGTTCCGTGTAGCCGAGACGCACGGCGGCGCGATGGACGTTCGCGTGCGGCGGCGCGTCGCAGCTACACAAATCGTTCATGCCTGCTGCGGCGCCATTCCGCCCTTGGCGACGAACACGCCTTCCCACGCCTGGCTGACGCGTAACAGGGTGACCGCACTGACAAAGGCGATCAGCGCAAAAACCAGGAAGCCGCCGCTGAAACTGCCGGTCAGTTGCTTGATGCCACCCAACAGCGTCGGCAGGACGAAGCCGCCGAGGCCGCCCGCCGCGCCGACAATACCGGTGACGACACCGATCTCCTTGGGGAAGCGCTGTGGTACCAGCTGGAAGACCGAGCCGTTGCCCAGACCGAGCATACCCATGATGAGCAGCATGAGGATGGTGCCATATACCAGCCCCGGCGCGGTGGCCATGTCCAGCATCAGCAGGCCGAGACCGACATACAGGGCGGTCAGCATGCGGATCCCGCCCAGGCGGTCGGCGAGGTAGCCGCCGAGCGGTCGCAGGCACGAGCCGGCGATGACGCAGAGCGTGGCGAAGGTACCGGCGGTCACGCGGCTCAGGCCGTAGTGATTGTGGAAAAAGATACTCAGAAAACTCGCCAGTCCGACGAAGCCGCCGAAGGTGACAGAGTAGAACAGGCAGAACCACCAGGTATCGCCCTGCCGCAGGACGCTCGCATAGGCCACCAGGCTCTTGGGCGCCGGCTGACTGGGGCTGTCCTTGGCGCAGCAGAAGAACATGGCCAGCGTGGCGAGCACCGGCACCAGGGCGAGGCCAAAGACGGCGTGCCAGCCGAGGGATTCCGCCAGGCGCGGCGCGAAGAAGGTAGCCAGCGCGGTGCCGCTATTGCCGGCCCCGGCTATACCCATGGCCAGCCCCTGATACTGGGGTGGATACCAGCGGCTGGCCAACGGCAGGGCGGCCGCAAAACTCGCTCCCGCAACACCAAGCATCAGGCCGACGAGGAGAATCCTGCTGAAACTGTCCGCCCACAGCCAGCCCATGAGCAGCGGTATGAGCGTGAGACAGAGGCCGAGAAGGCCGGTGCGCCGCGCACCCAGGAAATCAGTCAGGAGACCGAGCGCCAGCCGGAGCACGGCGCCGCCGAGGATGGGTACGGCAACCATCAGGCCCTTGGCGGCGTCCGATAGTCCGAATTCGGGCACGATGGAATTCGCCAGTGCGCCGAGGAGCACCCAGACCATGAAACTGATGTCGAAGTACAGGAAAGCACTCAGTAGACTGGGCCAGTGTCCTGCACGGCGGAAATCTCGCAGGTTCATGCACCCTCCTCGAATCGCTGGGACCGAGTCTAGACGATGCTATTCCACCCAGCGCGCACGATGGGCACAGTCCCAACAGGGAAACGGCGCGAACGGGTGCGGGTGAAACGATGCTTGGTCTACCCGGGAAAGGGCAGAGGGCTGGAGAGCCAAGCAGAGGTTCCGCAAGCCAGGAGGCCATCCTGGTCGCCCATTGAAAGAGCAAGTCTGGTGCCAACTGCTGCGTTCAAGGGGCCGTGAATGCTAAGTCCCTGGCAAAACACGGAAAACAGAGGGCGAAGCGATCCGGAATGAAGCGGCCGGCGGGACGGCATTGCACAGCTTTGAGGCGGGACTGACCATATTGCGAGCAGGATGCGGCCTCGGAGCTGTTGGGTTCGACTGCTTTGTCAGAAGTCGCCAAAGATCAGATCGATGACCGCCTCCACATGGTAGAATAGTTGCGTTCGCAAGTGAGCAGTCCACGGTTGGAGACTCCGGCCTCATGCCTTTCCTGTTGCTGTTTATTCTGACCCCGCCGTGCCTGCAGGAATCGTGGCCGGAGCCGGGGTTCGGCATGACCTCGCCGCTGCGCACCGTTCTGCTAACCTGGAGCGCCATGGCGAGCGCTGTCCTCGTGGCGGCGCTATGGTCCAGCTGGGTGCGTTTCCGCCTGGCCCGCAATCCCGCCCGGCGCGACAGCGTGCTGCAGCGCTACGGCTCCTGGCGCGTCTATCACCTGCTTCTGCTGGCCTGCCTCTATGGTATCTCGCTCTACGTCTTCGGCTGGGGTTGGGCCGTGCAGAGCCTCCTGCAAGTGTCGATACTTCCTCCAGGCGGCGAACTGATCATCCTGGCGCCCTTCCTGGCCGGGCTGGGCTGCTCGTGGGTCTGCTTCTACCGCGTCGAGCGCGCGCTGCACGACACCGGCTCGGACCCTGGTCGCTACTGGTCGTTGTGGGACTACATGGGTTACCAGGTGCGGCACAACCTCGCCCTGGTCTGCCTGCCGATCGCGCTGCTGATGGTGCTGAAGGGTCTGCGCTGGCTGACGGCGGGCGCGCATCCCTTCTGGGCACTGGCGGCGACCGGCCTGGGCTTCGTGGCGGCGACGGGGCTGTTCCTCGCCATGCCGTGGTTGCTGCGCCTGGTCCTCGGTCTAAAGCCGCTGCCGGCCGGCCCGCTGCGCGAGCGATTGCAGACGACGGCCCGCCGGTTGCGTTTCCGCTCTAGCGACATCCTCCTCTGGGACACCCGGGGCGGCATTGCCAACGCCCTGGTCGCAGGCATCTTTCCCATGCTTCGCTACGTGGTGCTCACCGATCGGCTGGTGGCGGAACTGACGCCCGATGAGGTGGAAGCGGTGTTCGGCCACGAGATTGGCCACATCAAGCATCGCCATATGTTCTATTATCTCGCCTTCTTGCTCGTCAGCCTGTCGGCGGTGTGGGCGGTCGTGGCGATCTACGCCTTGCCGCATTTCAACGACGTGCCCAGCCTCGGCAAACGCGACGATCTGGCGGTGCTGGCACTGGTGGGCGTGCTGGCCGTGTACATCTTCGTGGTGTTCGGTTTCATCTCGCGGAACTGCGAACGCCAGGCGGACCTGTACGGCTGCCGGGTGGTTTCCTGCGTTCGCACCGACTGCCAGGGACACGAGCCGAGCGTCGCTTTGGCGGGCGACGGTCTCGGCCTGTGTCCGACCGGCATCCGCATTTTCATCATGGCGCTGGAGAAGGTGGGAAAGCTGAACGGTATCAGTCGAGATCGTCCGGGATGGTTGCAATCGTGGCAGCATTCCACGATCGCGCGGCGCGTCGGCTTCCTGGAACGGGTCCGTGTCAATCCGCAAGTGAACCTGCGCTTTCAGCGAGGTCTGGCCGTGGTGAAGTGGGCGCTGCTGCTCAGCTTACTTGCGATGCTCGTGGTACTGGGGAACTTTTACGGATGGGATAAGTTGCTGTTCTGATAACCGTGTTGCGAGGACGCGCAGCGGAGTGCGTCTCGCGAATCGTCAACGCGTCGGGCTGCAGAAATCATCACGCGACATATGGCAGCACGTACGGCCCCTTCGGAATGACCGCCATCTTCGCCCGCGGTCCGTACTCCGCCAGCGATTCCGCGACCGCTTGCTCGACGCTGGCCGCCGGTTCCGCGTGACAACACCGCAACGCCTCCGCGGACAACCCGTCGCTAACCACTTTCACCCGGCAGCGCGCCACGACTTTCGCCAGTTCCTCCAGCTGCCACTGGTCCATGACGAAATAGTCCGTGCCGAGAATGCGCCGCTTGAACGCCTGCAAGTCGGGGTTCTCGGCCATGACGCGCTGGAACTCGGGACTGCCTATACCTTCGCTCAGGCTTGCCGCCAGGACGATCGTACCGCCCTGCTTGACGATCGGCAGTGCCCCGGTCAATCCCTTGACTGCCTGATACCATGTCGTATCGAGCGGATAGCCGGCGCAGCTCGTGACGACCACGTCCATCGGTTCCGGCACCGGCACCTTGACCACGCCTTCAACGAAGCGAACGCCCGCCTGCCAGGCCTGGATCATGTCGCCGGCGCCGACCCAGGTGGTGCGCCGCTGACCGTCGAGGCAGACGTTGACAATGAAGTCGCAGCCGGCCAGCAGGGCGATGCGCGTGTTCTCCTCGTGAACCGGATTGCCCTCGACGATACCGCAGTCGGCCTTCGGATGTTCGAGGAACCGCGGTCCATGCCAGACCTTGACCGTTTCCAGGGCGGCGATGCCGGGACAGATGACCTTCCGGCCGCCGCTATATCCTGCCATCAGATGCGGCTCGATCAATCCGGTCGTGATCTTCAGATCGGCCCGCACGTAGCGCTTGTCCAGCCAGACCGGCACGCCATTCGGCGTCTCACCGAGGTAGTCGTGCTCGTTGAGTTCCTTGCCGTGATGATTCTCCACGCGATACTTGGCGGCGATCTCCGGCCCGATCATCTCCTCCAGTTCGGCTCCCTCGTTGGGTCGGTGCAGGCCAGTGGCGACGAGGATGAGGATGGCGCGGCGAGGAATGCCTGCTTCCTCCAAGGTACGGAGTAGCGGCGGCAGGATGATCCGGTTTGGTACGGGGCGCGTGATGTCGCAAATGAGGATGCAGGCGTTGCGGCGGCCGCGGGCCAGTTCCGCCAGCGGTGGCGTGCCGATCGGCCGGCTCAGGGCCTGGGCGATGGCGGCCTCGGGATGGGCCAGCGGCGCAGCTGGACGGATGGCGAGGGGATCGAGGATACGAGGGTCGTCGGGCAAGTTGACGTCCAGTCCGGTGCGGCCGTAATCGAGCGTGAAGCGCATGGTCGTGGTCCGTGGCGGAAGGAACGATTTCACGGCAACAGGCTGCCGCGTACAGTCTATTGTCGGCGGCGCGGCCGCGGTTTTCCAGCGGCCGGCCACGGATTTTGCTCCGGAGGCCAATCTTGTCAGTGTCGGGCATGCCCTTTATCATGTCCTGGAAGGTGATGGGTTTCCCGTGGACGTCCGGCCCACCGGCACGGACGAGGCTGAAGTAAGGTGTGCCGATGTCGATTGATAAAAGCTTGCGTCGCAAGGATACGCTGGTGCGAGCCCGCAACGTGCTGACACGCGGCGAGCGCATCCTGCAATTGATTGACGAGGAGCGCTGGCCGGAAGGGCGCAGCCCGTACGGCTTGCCCAAGGTAAAAGTCCTCAAGATCAAGAAGGCGAAGAAGGCGGCCAAGGAAGAAGAGAAGGCCGCTGAGAGTGCGACACCAGGGGCGGCGGCTCCCGCTGCAGAAAAGAAGTAACGCAGTCCAGCCTACCTTACCAGCCCGCGGCGTCAGCAAGGACTTTCTTTTCGCCCTTGCTGGCGCGGCGGGCTGGTATTGCTTTTCTCATGGGCGAAGGGGCTCCGCCGGAGTATTCTGGTACGCAGACACTGACCTCTCCCGACCCCGTACCGAGGCCGACCCATGACGACCGGCGCGGCCCCAACCGGGCAGGCATCCTCATCTAACCTGTCGCTGACCTGCCAGCATCATCCCGCGATCGACGCCATCGCCGCGACGTGGGACGGCTTCGTTCCGCGCGATGTGCCGCATCTGCGCGCCGGCTTCCTCCGCGCCGCCGAACACAGCGGCTTGATGCAGCGACCCGACTATCTTCTGATCCACGACAACGGCAGGTTGGTCGCGGTCGCGCTCGCCTACACCCTCTACATCGACAGCGCCCTCACCGCCTCGCCGCGCGGGCGCAGCCGAATTGAGTGGGTCCGCAAGTTCCTCCGCGGTTACGGCTACCGGCCGCTGCGCGTCTGCGGTTCGCCGGTCGGCAACTCCGAGTGCGGCGTCTATTTCGACCCTTGCCTGACGCCGGCCGGCCGCCGCCCGGTCTTTGCCCGCATTGCCCGGGAGATCAGCCGCTCGGCGGGGTTCAGCCAGACGCTCTTCTTCAAGGAATTCAAGGATGAGGAAAAGGACGATTACGCATCTCAGTTGGAGAGCCTGGGGTTCTTCGCAGTCGATCCAAGCCCTGGCACCCGCCTCCTGTTGCCATGGTCTTCCTTCGATGACTACGTCGGCGCCATGCGGACCAAGTACCGCAAACAGTTGAAGAAGGACCTGAAGGTCGGCGAAGCGCTGGAATTCAGCCTGCTCGACTCGTTCGCCGATCTGGCGGCGGAGGCGACGACACTATACCGCAACGTCGTTGCGCACGCGGCAGCGACGCTACAGGTCGCGGATGAACATTTTTTCACCCTCGTCTCGGAGTTCGAGCAGGCCCATCTGCTCGTGGCCCGTCTCCGGAGCAGCGGCCAACTCGTCGGCATCAACCTGCTGCTGTTCGGCGATACCTGCATGCACAACATCTACGTCGGCTTCGACTACGAGCAAAACAAGCATTGCCGCATCTACTTCAATCTGCTCGAGCAGTCGCTGCGATTGGCCCTGGAGCGGAAATGCCGCATCGCCTACTTCGGCCAGACGTCGTACGAGTTCAAAGCGCGCATCGGCGCCGTCCCCTACGCGCTGACCGCCTACATGAAACATCGTCTCTGGCCGATCCACCACATGCTCCGCTCCGCGAAGGACAAAATCTTCCCGAAGACCGAAGACGCCGTCGCCTCCGACGTTTTTCGTGACGCGGGGGAAAAGGAGTGACCTGGTGCTGCCCGTGCTAGCCCGCTCGATCGACCACCTGCTGACCTCGTGGCTATCCTCCCAGGTGCGGCGGCCGCGCGACTACCGGCCTCCCCTCGAACCCGTGCCCGAGTCGCCGGACGCCATCGTCTGGCCAGGGCCGATCCATCCGCTGCCGGCGCGCAAGGTCGAGGAGGACGTCTACGCCTTCCAGGCGGTCAGTCCGGTGCTCTCACCCTGGCCTGAGAGTCGCGTCATCCACGGGCGAATGCTTGGACCGATCGACGCCCGTTCGGCGCTTGTGGTCCTGCACGGCGCCTACAGCGAGTATGTTCCCTGCCAGATGGTCGGCCGGCGGTTCACGAAGCACGGCTGGCGAACCCTCATTCCCGCGGCGCCGTGCCATCAGGAGCGGGCGCCAAAGGGCACGCCCAACGGCGGAGCCTTCTTCTGGAGCACCCAGGCGTTCGTCCTCGGGATGGCCCAGTGGCTGACGGAGGTACACGGCTTGATACAGGGCTTGCGGGCGGAGGGTGTCGAGCGCGTTGGGCTTCTCGGCTACAGCATCGGCTCGCTGGGCGCCGGCCTGGCCGCGACGCTCTGGCCGGACCTCGACTTCGTGATGCTGCTCGCGCCGGTGGGCAGCCATCACGAGTCGATCGTGCGCGGCCGGCTCGCAGGCCGGATCTGGCCGTGGATGCGTCATTTGCCGGCGGATGAGGTCAGGCTCCTGCACCAATGGGCGCCACGCCACCGGCGGCCGGTCGCCAGACAGGTGTCATTTGGCATCAGTCTCTTTGACGATCTGCAATTAACGGATTTGCAGCAGGACTGGTGGCAGGCGTGGAACAAGCCCGAGCGCAAGGACTATCGGTACGGGCACATTTCGCTCTACTTCGCGCCGGTGCTGTACCGGGACCTCGAGCGGTTCGCGGCCGAGGCCTCTTGTAGCCGGGACGCGCAGCGGAGCACTTGAGGTCACCCAATCCGCTGCGCACCTACATCAGGCCCGGGCGGCGGATTAACAGCGGCTGCAAGTCGGCAGGGTCCACCGGCTTCGTGAGGTGCAAATCGAAACCCGCTTCGCGCGAGCGTCGGCGGTCGTCGTCGCTACCGTAGCCGGTGATGGCGATGAGCCACACCTTCGCGGTCGCAGGGTCGCGGCGTAGCGCCTCGGCGACGCCAAAGCCGTCCAGGCCAGGCAGGCCGATGTCGCACAGAACCACGTCCGGCGTCCATTGCTTCGCCAGGCTGACGCCCTCCGGACCGGAATAAGCCAGCCGTACCTCGTGCCCCAGCACCGTCAGCAGGAAGCGCATGCTCTCGGCGGCATCGCGATTATCCTCGACAATGGCGATCCGCAGAGGCTTCCGCGCCGCCCGTGCCGGCGCCTCGGCTGCCGTCAGGGCTGCCAGTTCGCTGGCCAGCGGCAGGTGGACGATGAACTCGGCCCCATGCCCCTCTCCTGCACTGGCGACATGCACCGTGCCGCCGTGCAGCTCGACGAGGCCCTTGACGAGCGCCAGGCCCAGGCCCAAGCCCCCTTTCGAGCGGTGCAGACTGCGATCGGCCTGACGGAATGGTTCAAACAATCGCGGCAACAGCGCCGCGTCGATGCCGGCACCTGTGTCGCGCACCGTTATTACCACCTGGCGAGACTCTGTCTCAATCCGCATCGCGACACTCAGGTCGCCGCCCTTGTCCGTGAACCTGATCGCGTTGTCGATCAGGTTATCCAGCGCCTGCGTCAGGCGTGTGGCGTCGCCGATCACCCAGACCGGCGTGTCGGGCGCCGTCACCGTCAGGGACAGGCCAGCCTGTTCCGTTATGGTGCGGCGGTCCTCTGTGGTATGACGAACCAGACGGGCCACGTCGACGCGCTCGCGGCGCAGCGGTAATTGACCGCGCGCCAGCCGGCACATTTCGAGCAGATCCTCCACCAGCCGCGCCAGGTGCCGGACCTGCCGTTCCATGATGCTTCGCGCCCGGATATGGCTGGTGCCGTCCAGGCCGGTTAACCGCAGGATGTGTAGCGCGTTCAGGATCGGGGCCAGGGGGTTGCGGAGTTCGTGAGCGAGCATGTTCAAGAATTCATCCTTGTGCCGATGCGCCTCGGCCAGGTCGATGACCCGCTGCTGCAACTCCGCTTCGAGCCGCTTCTGGGCGGTGACCTCGCGCGTGATGGCCGACGAGCCCACTAGATTGCCGGAAGCGTCCTTGATTGGGGAAATGCCCACCGAGACCTGCACGAGGCTGCCATCCTTGCGCTTGCACACCGTCTCGTAAGGCTCGATCCCTTCGCCGCGGCGCAGCCGTTCCGAGATTTCAGGTAATTCGTTCGGGCAATTGGGCGGGAGGAGCAGAGATATCGGCCGGCCGAGCATCTCCGCGGCCGAGTAGCCGTAGAACCGCTCCGCTCCTGCGTTCCAGCTGGTGACATCGCCTTCGAGGTTTCGGCCGATGATGGCATCCGGCGACGATTCGACGATGGCGGCCAGCTGGGAGCGGGCCTGCTCGACTTCGCGCTGCTCGGTCACGTCGCGCCAGTTGGCCACGATGGCCTGGACACTGGGATCATCCAGCAAGTTGGTGTTGGTCCCGGCAAACAACTGCCAGCTGCCGTTGCGGTGGCGATAGCGGAGGAGGGTCGTAATGCTGCCGTTCGGCTGACGCAGCAACTGCTGGAGGAGTTGGGCGAGCATTTCCCGCTCTTCGGCGTGGATGAACTGGAAGATGGAATGGCCGACCATCTCTTCCGCCGAGTAGCCGAGGATATGGGTCGTCGCGGGATTGACATAGCGGAAAACGCCGTCGGCGGAGATGAGGGCGAGGCTGTCCCTCCCATGCTCGACGATCGCCCGGAAACGGCGCTCGCTGGCGCGCAGTATTTCCTCAGCGTGTTTCCGCCTTGCGACCTCGCGGGAAAGGTCTTCGATCCGCTGCTCAGCGAGTTGGCGAAACTGGTCCAGGCTCAAGGGCCGCCTCGGGGATTGTTTTCAAGTCAACTCAGCGCAGCAATCCCGGACGCGCAAGGATTCCGTGCGGACCCTGGCAGTCCGGGGAACGGTTTAGCGAAGGCTTGGAAAGGAAGATGGCCTGAGATTTCTGTCTGGGAAATCGGCTGCCATAGCCGAGAGACGCCTACCCGCGGGGGGTGGCACCATCAACTAGGTATATTCTAGCTCGCAACGCGAGGTCTGCAATGGTATTTCGGCCACCAGAAAAAGTGCCAGCCCGCAGCGCCGGCCAGGGTGGGCTGAAACCCTGGCCGGCGCTGCGGGCTGGTCTACCGCTTCAAGTCTCTTTACTTCTTCACCTCGAACTCGGCGTCGATGACGCCTTCGTCCTTCTTCTGGCCGTCATTCGGCGGTTCAGTCTGGGCGCCTGGTGGCGGTCCCGCTTGCTGCGTCTTGCTGTAGAGGTGTTGGGACATGGCATGGGCCGCCTGTTGCAACTCCTCGATGGCCTGCTTGATGGCGTTGGCGTCCTCGCCGCCGGTGGCTTGCTTGACCCGTTCGATAGCGGACTGGATCGGCGGCTTGTCGCTATCGGAGATCTTGTCGCCGTGCTCCTTCAACGCCTTCTCGACATGATAGACCACTTGGTCCGCGGTATTGCGAGCATCGACCAGATCGCGCCAGCGCTTGTCCTCGTCGGCATGCGTCTCGGCATCGTGCCGCATCCGCTCGACCTCGGACTGGTTCAGACCGCTGGACGACTCGATGCGGATCTTCTTTTCCTTGCTGGTGCCCAGGTCCTTCGCAGTCACGTGCAAGATGCCGTTCGCGTCAATGTCGAACGTCACCTCAATCTGCGGCATCCCGCGCGGCGCCGGCGGAATGTCCTCCAGGTTAAACTGGCCGAGCAGGCGGTTGCCCGCCGTCATCTCGCGCTCGCCCTGGAAGACGCGAATCGTCACGGCCGGCTGGTTGTCCTCCGCCGTTGAGAAGGTCTGGGACACCTTCTTCGGGATCGTCGTATTCCGCTCGATCAGTTTCGTCATGCGGCCACCGAGCGTCTCAATGCCCAGCGAGAGCGGCGTGACGTCGAGCAGCAGCACCTCGGACTTGCTGCCCAGGAGCAGCTGCGCTCCCTGGATAGCAGCCCCAATGGCCACCACTTCGTCGGGGTTGACTCCCTTGTGTCCTTCCTTGCCGAAGATGTCGCGCACCAGGGCCTGCACCCGGGGCACGCGCGTCATGCCGCCCACCAGCACGATTTCATCGATGTCTCCCGGCTTGTAGCCGGCGTCGCGTAGCGCCTGCACGACCGGCCCCCGGCAGCGCTCGAACAACGGTTCGCACAGCTGCTCGAACTTGGCCCGTGTCAGCGAGACCATCAGGTGTTTCGGACCGGATGCATCGGCCGTGATGAACGGCAGGTTGATGTCGGTCGTGGTGGCCTGCGACAGGTCTTTCTTGGCCCGCTCGCACGCTTCCTTGAGACGCTGCAAGGCCATCTGGTCTTTGCGCAGATCGATGCCGTTCTCTTTCTTGAACTCGTCGGCGACGTAGTCAATTAGAACCTGGTCCCAGTCGTCGCCGCCGAGGTGCGTATCGCCGTTGGTCGCCTTGACCTCGAAGACGCCGTCGCCGACGTCGAGGATCGAGATGTCGAAGGTGCCGCCACCGAGGTCGAAGACGGCGATCTTCTCGTTCTTCTTCTTGTCGAGACCGTAGGCCAGGCTGGCGGCAGTCGGCTCGTTGATGATGCGCATCCGCTGCCGGGTCTTCTTGCTGGTCTTGGGATCTTCCAGTTCCCATTCCGTGTCGAAACCGGCGATCTGGGCCGCATCGATGGTCGCCTGGCGCTGAGCGTCGTTGAAATACGCTGGAACCGTGATGACCGCCTTGCGAACCGTGTGGCCCAGATAAGCCTCGGCGGCCTCCTTTAGTTTGCGCAGGATCATCGCCGAGACTTCAGGCGGGGTATAAGTCTTGCTGTCGATCTTGACGACCGCCAGGTTGTTTGGACCGGACGCTACCTCATAGGGAACCAATTTCCGCTCGGACTCGACCTCGTTGAGGCGCCGACCCATGAAGCGCTTGACCGAATAAACCGTACGCCGGGGATTGGTGATGGCCTGGCGCCGGGCGGGATCGCCGACCAAGCGCTCGCCCTTGTCGGTAAAGGCAACCACGCTGGGAGTCAGGCGGTTGCCCTCCTGGTTAGCGATAACCTTGACTTCGCCACCTTCCATAACGGCCACGACCGAGTTCGTTGTCCCCAGGTCGATGCCGATGATTTTTTCACCCTCTGCCACTGCGCTGCTCCTTTCTCTGCAAACGCGCCGGTTATCAGCTCGTTGGATCGACGGCGCCCTGCGGGGCGTCAATCGACCGAAAGCCTTTAATTGCCAGCCGTTAAGCCGTCTTCAATCTGGGAAAGACGGGAAGTTGTAGTTCCTCTGCCTGATCCGGGTTCCGCAATTGAAACGTTGACCGTGTTGCTTCGTCTACTCTCAGGGAAGCAATTCCTATGCCAGCGTTCGTCCATGGGGTTCCGTCGTCGTAAAGTCATGCTTGATTCAGACTTGCGAAACATTGTTCCCAGGGAAACACTGTCATCGAAAACGTGCTCCGCCAAAATGGCAGGGGAAGCTGGAGAGCGTTGCAGCCGTTGGCCATTGTGGCAGCCGGATGGCGACCCAGCTTGAGCGTTCTCGCCATCCTGCTCCTCGCCAAGAGTTTGGAAAGGAAGAGGAGCGGGCAACTCGCGAGTTGACAGCCTATTGCCCCCCGACTAGATTACGAAGGACTGGGCCAGCAACCACTGTGTTGAGAACACCTATGAAGGTCAAACCCGAAAGCGGCAATGCTTCCACCGCCACCCGCGCGGCCGCTTCTCTGCGCAGCCTCCGCACCCAGATCGACAGGCTCGACCTGCAAATCCTCAAACTGGTCAACGAGCGCGCCAGCGTGGCCGCTGAGATCGGCAGGGTCAAGAACGATCACGGTTCCGAGGTCTTCTCGCCGGCCCGCGAGGAAGAAGTTCTCAAGAACGTCCTCGAAGCCCATGAGAAGCACAAGGGCGTTCTCCAGACCGAAGGCGTTCGAGCCGTCTTCCGCGAGATCATGAGCGCCTCGCGAGCGCTGCAGAAAGTAATCAAGGTCGCCTACCTCGGCCCCGAGTACTCTTTCAGCCACCTCGCCGCCGTCGATCGTTTTGGCCAATCGGTGGAGTTCCTGCGGGTCGATACGATCGCGGCCGTTTTCGAGCAGGTCAATCGCGGCCATGCCGACTTCGGCGTGGTGCCGCTCGACAACTCGACCGACGGGCGGGTCGCCGACACCCTCGACATGTTCATTAGGCTGCCGCAGCTAAAGATCAGCGCCGAGGTCAAGTTGCGCATCCACCACAACCTTCTGGCTAATTGCGAGCAGCAGGAGATTCGCCGCGTCTACAGCAAGCCGCAGGCGCTGTCGCAGTGCCGGACCTGGCTGGCGAAAAATGTGCCCCACGCCGCTTTGATCGAAGTGACGAGCACCGCCGCCGCGGCCGAGCTATCGCAACGCGAGCCGGGCGCCGCGGCCGTCGCCAGCCGCCAGGCCGCCGTACGCTACGGCCTCCGTATTCTCTTCAGCAACATCGAGGATTCACCGTACAACGAGACGCGCTTCGCCGTCATCGGCCATCAGAAAGTGGCCAAGACAGGCCACGACAAGACCGCCATGATGTTCCGCGTGCCGCACCAGCCCGGCAGCCTCGTCAACGCCCTCGAAGTCTTCCGCCATGGGAAGATCAACCTCGGCTGGATCGAATCGTTTCCCTCCAAGGGCCCGGAGCCCGGCTACGTCTTCTTTATCGACTTCGAGGGACACTGCGAAGACCCGAAAGTCGGGCGCACTGTCAAGGCCCTTCAGGAACACTGCGAGGAAGTGACTGTTCTCGGCTCATTCCCCATTGCCGCCTTAAGTGGCTAGTGGTTAATGGCTAGCATGGAGGACTTGCCATTAGCCACCGACCACCAGCCACTAGCCACTAGCCACTACTTATGATCATCGTACTCCGTCCGAACTCGACCTCCGAGCAAATCGACCACGTCCTGGAACGCATCAAGGATCTGGGCTTCAAGGCCCATTTGAGCCGCGGCGAGTTGCGTACCATCGTCGGCGTCATCGGCGACGAGAACAAGTTGCAAGCGGAACCGCTCCTGGCCATACCGGGCGTCGAACAGGTGCTGCCGATCCTGAAGCCATTCAAGCTCGCCAGCAGGGAGCTTCACCGGGAGGACAGTGCCGTCCAGGTCGGCAAGGTGCGCATCGGCGGTGGTTCGCTCGGCATGATCGCTGGACCGTGCGCCATCGAGAACGCGCAGGTGCTCGACACCATCGCTGGACGGGTCAAGGCAGCCGGCGCGAACATCCTCCGCGGCGGCGCCTTCAAGCCGCGCACCAGCCCCTATAGCTTCCAGGGCCTCGGCGAGGAGGGGCTCAAGATATTGCGCGCTGCCGGCGACAAGCACGGCATGCCGGTCGTCACCGAGATCATGGACCCCCGCCAGGTGGAACTCGTTTTCCGTTACGCCGACATGTTCCAGATCGGCGCGCGCAACATGCAGAACTTCGACCTGCTCAAAGAGGTCGGACAGACGCGCAAGCCGGTGCTCCTCAAGCGCGGCATGAGCGCCACGGTCAAGGATCTGCTTATGTCGGCGGAGTACATCCTTTCGGAGGGCAATCCACAGGTCGTGCTCTGCGAGCGCGGCATCCGTTCCTTCGAGGATTCGACGCGCAACATGCTCGACCTGAGTGCGGTGCCCAACGTCAAGGGCCAGAGCCATCTGCCGATTATCGTCGATCCAAGCCATGCAACCGGCCGGCCAGACCTGATTCCCGCCATGGCTAGGGCCAGCATTGCCGCCGGGGCCGATGGCGTCCACGTCGAGGTTCACAGCTGCCCAGAGAAGGCGCTGTCGGACGGTCCGCAGGCGCTCCTGCCGGACCAGTACGCGACACTGATGGCCGACCTTCGCAAATTGGCCGGCCTCGTCGGCAAGACTATGTGACCAGAGGAGCGGGGTTCAGAGCCCGAAGCGCCAGCGACGGGAAGAGCAGCCGTCGCTGGCGCTTCGGGCTCTGAACCCTGAAGCCCCAATGTTGCCTTCTCTTCCACCTTCCTGGCAGGCAGTCGTCGGCGACGAGCGCGCCAAACTGTACTTCCACGAACTGGAGCGTTTTCTCAAAGACGAGTGGCAACATCATACCGTATTCCCGCCGCGCGACGAGATCTTCACCGCTCTGCAGCTGGCGCCCTACGAAAAGGTCAACGTCGTCCTGCTTGGCCAGGATCCCTATCACGACGAGCGCCAGGCCCACGGCCTCTGCTTCTCGGTTCGTCCGGGCGTGCCGCCGCCGCCGTCGCTGGTCAACATTTTCAAGGAGTTGCACAACGACCTCGGCTGCCGTATGCCGAACAATGGCTACCTCGTTTCCTGGGCGGAGCAGGGCGTCCTGATGTTGAACACCGTCCTGACCGTCCGCGCTCATGCGCCCACTTCGCACAAGAACAAGGGGTGGGAGAAACTCACCGACGCGCTCATGCGCAAGATCAATGAGAAGGACGAGCCGGTAGTGTTCATTCTGTGGGGTGGCCATGCCCAGAAGAAGATCAAATTGATCGACACCGATCGCCACACGATTGTTCAGTCGGCGCATCCGTCGCCATTGTCTGCCCGCAACGGTTTCTTCGGCAGCCGGCCCTTCTCAAAGGTGAACGACGCCCTGAGTGCGGCCGGTAAGCCGCCGATCGACTGGCAGATTCCCGACCTGTGAGCCTGGAAAGGCAGGAGACGCATGCGCAAGAAATTCATCGCTGGCAACTGGAAGATGTTCACGAATACGGCCGTGGCCCGGGACTTGGCCGCTGCGGTGGTACGCGGCCTGGGCAGCGAGGAGCGCGTGGACGTCGCTGTCTGTCCGCCGTTTCCGTACCTGCACTCCGTCGCCGAGGCGCTGCGCGGCGGTCGCGTGGCGCTGGGCGCACAGAACCTTTATCCCGAGAAGGAAGGGGCGTTCACCGGTGAGGTCAGCCCCGCGATGCTGCTGGACTGCGGTTGTCGTTACGTCATCCTTGGGCACAGCGAACGGCGACACGTCCTGGGCGAAACCGACGCCTTCATCAATCGCAAGGTGAAGTCAGCCCTGGCGGCGGGGCTGGAGGTGATCCTGTGCATCGGGGAGTTGCTGGCGGAACGAGAGGCTGAGCATACGGAGCAGGTGTTGCAACGACAGCTGGCAGGCGGATTGGCCGACCTGACGGGAGCAGACCTTGGGCGGGTCGTGCTTGCCTACGAGCCGGTTTGGGCGATCGGTACCGGTAAAGTTGCCACCCCGGAGCAGGCGCAGGATGCCCATGCCTTCGTACGTCGCTGGATTGGCGGAAAGTTTGGCGAGGAAGCGGCGAATCGGCTTCCTATACAGTATGGCGGCAGCGTGAAGCCGGATAACGCGGCGTCGCTGCTCGGGTTGCCGGACGTGGACGGCGCCCTGGTCGGCGGAGCGAGCCTCAAGGCGGACATGTTCCTGGGCATTGTCCGGGCGGGCCTCTGACCCGCTTGCAGGTTCAAGGCAAGATGCCTTCCCCTGGAACGCGAAACCTCTATAATAACTATTTCCCCGATGTTGGTGGTGTTTTCACCATTCGACCACACGAAAGGATGTCGCAGTGCCGGTCGCTGAACTCCTGTTCTTCGCGGAAAGTAGTTGGATCGAGTATCTGCCGTTCACCTTGAATCTTCTCATCATCATCGTCAGCGTCTTCCTGATGCTGCTAGTGCTGATTCAGAAGGGCAAAGGCGGCGGGTTGGCCGGCGCCTTCGGCGGCATGGGCGGCTCGAGCGCCTTCGGCTCCCGCGCTGGCGATCAGTTCACCAAGGTGACACTGGTGACGGCGCTCGTCTGGGTGCTGCTCATCATGCTCATGGTGAAGACGATGCCTCGGCACACCACTGCGGCCCCCCCGCCACAGAGCATATCGCCTGTGGATCAGCAACCCCCCGCCGAGAACGAAAACAGCGGCCGCTGGCGCCCCGAAGCCGTGGAGCGGCGGGCCTGATCGGTAAGCCGTGCCCGCACCCCGATGAAGGAAGGTGGCCATGCTCCTGAGCATGACCGGCTACGGCGAGGCCAGCTACCAGAGCGATGTCCTCACTCTGGCCATTGAACTGCGCGCTCTGAATAACCGCTACCTGAAGGTGTCGCTGCGGGCGCCTGAGCCGTACAACCTCCTCGAACCCGAATTTGAGAAGGTTGTGCGCCGCACCATTCGCCGCGGCACTGTCCAGTTACAACTCCGCTGTCAACGCCAGTCCGCCGCGCAGGATTTCCAGATCAACACCGTCGCCCTGCGGAGCTACATCGAGCAGCTGCGGCCCCTGTGCGAGCAGCTCGGTCTGCGCGACCGGGGCGAGACGCTGCTGGGTCAAGTGCTCGCCTTGCCAGGCGTGGTGCCCGAACCGGGCGCGGGCAGGCTCGACTTCGAGGAAGAATGGCCGCAAGTGGAGCGCGTCCTGGAGCAGGCACTGCGTAAACTGCAGGTCATGCGCCAGGAAGAGGGCAAGGCGATGGCACAGGAACTCCTTCTGCAGCGCGACCAGATCGCCCTCCACCTGGCTCAGATCCGCGCACGGATGCCGCAGGTGTCCATCACTTACCGCGACCGCCTGCTGGAACGGGTGCGAGGTCTTCTCTCCGAACTGGATGTGAAGATTGACCGTAGTGACCTTATCAAGGAAGTCTCGATCTTCGCAGAGCGCAGCGACATTGCCGAGGAGGTGGTTCGCCTGGCCAGCCATCTCGACCAGTTCCAGAGCATCATGAACGAGCCGGAGAGCACCGGCCGCAAGTTGGAGTTCTTGACGCAGGAAATGTTCCGTGAAGCGAACACGATCGGCTCGAAGGCCGGCGAGGTGGAAATCTCCCGGCACGTCGTCGAAATCAAGGGCGTCCTCGAGAAGATCCGCGAAATGGTACAGAATATTGAATAACGAATCGGTCAGAGGTCGGAGCACTGGCCACGGGGCAAACGAACCCCTCGCTTATGCTCTGGGCTCTGCTCCCTGACCCCCATGAGTACAGGACCGCTCATCATCGTGTCGGGTCCGAGCGGTTGCGGGAAGACGACCGTGCTCGACTGCTTGCTGCGCCGCTCCGACGTACCTTTGCGGCTGTCGGTTTCGGCGACGACGCGACAGCCCCGGCCACTGGAGACAGACGGCGTGCATTACCACTTCTGGAGCCGAGAACGGTTCCAGATGGAGGTCGAGGCGGGGGCCTTCCTCGAGTGGGCCGAAGTTCACGGCAACTGCTACGGCACGGTGCGCAGCGAGGTCGAACCCTACCGCATCCGTGGGACCGGGGTTGTGCTCGACATCGACGTACAGGGGGCGGCGCAGGTTCGCAGAGAGTGCCCCGATGCGGTATCCGTGTTCCTGCGTACCTCGACCCTGGAGGTGCTGGAACAGCGGCTGCGCTCGCGGCGGACGGAGACGGAAGAGGCAATCCAGCGGCGCCTGGCGGGTGCCCGCCGTGAACTGGAACGCTGCGGGGAATACGATTACGAGGTCGTCAACGACGAGCTGGAGACGGCGGTCGCTCAACTGGACCGAATCGTCCACCAGCACATTGAGAGGGGGAACCATGCTGGATGATCTGAAGGAAGAGGGCATCGTCAACAAGGTGGGCGGCCGGTTCAAGCTTTCCACACTGATTCAGAAGCGGATGGTCATGCTCAACAAGGGCGCCCGGCCCTTGGTGGACCTGCGCACTTCCGACAAGATGGCGGTTGTCATCCAGGAGATCCTGCAGGACAAGATCTATCTCGATGCGTCGGGTCAGGTGCAGTCGCGCGGTCTCAGCGCCGGCGACGTCGCGCGTCGTGCCATGCTTGGCGACATCTCCGCCGATCTCGGCGGCGGCGATGATTGATCGTCTTTCGCCCATCGATGCTCAGCAGGCCACTGTGAGGTACACCATGGCGGAACCAGCCAACCGTCCCGTGCCGCAGCCCTACCCCGCGCTGAAGGCCGCGCCGGCACCTGCCCTGACGGCCAGCGACGGTGACATGCCGGGGTATCGGCCACTGTCCATCCCGGCCGTTCTCGGCTTCGCCCTTGCCGCGCTGTACGCCGGCTTCCTCGTGCTCTGCTGGACCGTGGCCCTGGTGAGCGGCACGCCGATCCTGATGAGCGCCTGGAGCCTGCTGGTCCCATTCGCCGCGGTGCTTGTATGCGCCCTGGCCTGGGTGCAGATCCAGCGCTCGGAGGGGGCGCGGGCCGGTAAGAAAATCGCGCTCTGGGGCATGGGCGTGGCCGGTTTCTTCGGCCTTAGCTATGGCGCGTACTTCGCCGCCACCTATGCCGCCCTGGGCTGGCAGGCCGAGAGTTTCGCCAACAACTGGGTGGAACAAATTCGCGCGGGCAAGATCGATGAGGCCTTCCGGCTCACCCGGCCAGCCGATGGCCGGCCGCGCGAAGGTCCCGAACTGCGCAAAGAGCTTGAACTGCGTTTCAACGGGGAGCGCGGTCCCCTCACCACGTTTCGGCAATGTGATCCCGTCCGCCTCCTTAATCACGGCCGCACCTCCGCGGAGGGCGCTGACACCGTCGTCCAGCCGCTGGGCGTCAAGTCGTGTGAATACAGGAACGGCGGCTACCTGATGCTGATTGCTTATCAGGTCGCTACCCCCGAGCGAACAGTTGAATTGCAGGTTTCCGTCCAGGGCATCGATCGCGGTCAGGAGGGACGGGAGTGGACCGTAACCATGGAGGGCGGCCAGACGGGTATCATCCGGCGGATCTCTGAGCAGCCGCTCGCACGGCGCATACAGGAACTGAAATTCCAGTCGAGCGCCTTCATCCATCAGTGGATCAAGAAGGTGCGCACCGGCGATGTGGAGCAGGCCTACCTGGAAACGCTGGAATCGCCTCGACGGGCGCAGGTGCGTGCTGAATACAATGCCCGTCTTGTGGCCCAGCGGCTCGCCCCCGGTCTGATGCCGCTGACAGGCGAGGCCGCCCGGCAGGCGTTTCTTCCCGGGTATCGGGAGTTCCTCCAGGGAAAGTTAGTGAACGATGATCCCGGCACCTTCTGGGCGGACAAGCCGTATCGCAACGAGATCGTGCAGGACGTCAAGGGCATGTTCCAGCAGTCGGGCGAGGGGCTGGCGGAGAACGCTCAGCCGGATTCCGTCAACTTCCCACACTGGTCGCGGCAAGGCGATCAGGTCGTTTTCGCGCACGATTTCCGGTTGACGCTGGCGCCAAAGTTTGCCGTGCGCGGTGCCTTCGTGGTCGGCGCCGACGTGAAGACGCTGGAGGCGAACGATTCGCCCGAGTGGCACATGATTYGTCTCGACCTGTACAGCGGACTGAGCATGGCCCCCCCCGCTACACAGCACGGCCCACCGGGCCTTTGAGCCGCGGGAAGTGTGCGACCCTATTCTTCGTCATCGAGCAGGTGTCCCATCTTTTCCTTCTTCGTCCTGAGATAGCGGCGGTTCTCCTTGTTCGGCGCGATCTGGATCGGCACACGCTCGACGATGTGCAGGTCATAGCCATCTAGGCCGACCACTTTCTTGGGATTGTTTGTCAGCAGACGAATCTGGCGGATACCGAGATCGACGAGGATCTGCGCGCCGATGCCGTAGTGACGCAGGTCGGCGCCGAAACCGAGCCGCTGGTTTGCCTCGACCGTATCGAGCTTCTCCTGCTGCTGCAACTGGTAGGCGCGGAGCTTCGCCAGGAGGCCGATGCCCCGGCCTTCCTGCCGCATGTACAGCACGACGCCCTTGCCAGCCTCTTCCACCTGCGCCAGCGCATGGTGCAGCTGCGAACCACAGTCGCACAGCAGACTCTCAAAAATGTCGCCGGTCAGGCACTGGCTATGGATACGCACCAGCACCGGCTCCCTCTGCACGGGCACGGCACCGGCCACCTCCACGCCCACGCCGCCCCTGCACAGCGCTAAATGGGGCTCTGGATCGACGACCGAGGTGTAGGCGATCAGGTCGAACTTGCCGAACTTCGTCGGCAGCTGCAAGGCGATCTCGCGATGAATCAGCTTCTCGCGCTGCCGGCGGAACTTGATGAGGTCCTCGATCGTACACATCTTCAAAGCGTGCTGCCGGCAGAATTCGAGCAGGTCGGGCAGGCGGGCCATCTGGCCGTCGGGCGTCATGATCTCGCAGATGACGGCGGCCGGCTTCAGGCTAGCGAGGCGGGCCAGGTCGACGCTGCCCTCGGTGTGACCGGCGCGGACGAGGACGCCGCCCTCGCGGGCGCGCAGGCAGGGGACGTGCCCCTTGCCAACCACGAGGTCGTCGGACGTGGTGCGCTCATCGACGGCAACCTGGACGGTGCGGGCGCGGTCGTAGGCGGAAGTGCCGGTGGTGATGCCCGTGCGCGCGTCGATGTGCGGCGTCCAAGGGGTGGCCTGCGGATCGACGTTCTTTCCGGGCAGCGGGTCGAGGTGCAGCCGTTCACAGACCGACGAACCCAGGGCCAGACCTAGAATACCGCAGCCGTTGCGGACCATGAAGTTGATCGCCTCGGGCGTGACCTTTTCGCCGGCGATGACGAGATCGCCTTCGTTTTCGCGGTACTCGTCATCCACGAGGACGATCATTCGTCCGGCCCGCATCTCCTCGAGGGCCTCGTCGATACTGCAAAAGCCTTCGCGCGGCGCCGACATGCCAGTCTCCAGTGAGAAACCCGTGCCTCTTGCTTCGCGTCTACTGTTATTGTACGTCTGGAAGCCAGCGCGATTGCGGTCGCGAGCACTTGATGACTTGACCATCACCAGCCAGCACGCGACAATCATCAGAAGATGACCAGCGCTGGCGACGAGTTGTCCAGGCCGGTCCGGAGTAAGCTGGACGGCCGAAATGGATGGCCCTGCCCCAACCTCCTTTCCAGACTGGTTTTGCCGCCGTGCTGCCCGTTCGTTCCCGCCCGGGCACGCCGTTTGCCAAACTCCCGGCTCGGTTGTTCGCCGTCCGCGGCAAGGGTTCGACGATCTTGCCTCCCGACTGCCGGCCACCGGCTCCTGTTGAAAGCGACTCATACAATGAGTGAGCAGCGTCGCGTAGGCTTGTGGTTCATTGGCGCTTTCGGCGGCGTGGCCACCACGGCCGCCCTCGGCCTGGCCGCCTGGCGGCGCAACCTGATCGACACCACCTCACTGGTCACCGCGCTGCCCCTTTTCGACGGCCTTGGGCTCGACCAGCCGGTACAGTTCGCCGTCGGCGGCCACGACGTGCGCCGCACCAGTTACCACCAGGCCGTCCGTGACTTCCAGCAGCGGTCCAACGTCTTCGACCGCGACATCACCGACCCCTGTCTCGACGATCTGGGCACCTGGGGCGAGAACGTCCGGCCGGGCACTGTCCTCAACGCCGGACCGACCATCGGCCGCCTCGCCGATCTGCCGGAGGTACAGCGCGTGGACAGTGCGCGGGCGGCCATCGAGCGCATCCAGGCCGACCTGCGGGGCTTCCGCGACAGTAACCGGCTCGATCAGGTGGTCGTCGTCAACGTCGCCTCGACCGAACCGCCCTTTGAATTGTCCGAAGTCCACGGTTCGCTGGACCGGCTGACCGCGGCGGTGGAGCGGCGCCAACCGGGCGTGCTGCCGGCCAGCTCGCTCTATGCCTGGGCTACTCTCGATCTCGGCTGGCCGTACATCAACTTCACCCCATCGCTTGGCGCCTCGGTGCCGGCGCTGCAGGAATTGGCCCTGCAACGGAAGACCCCCCACGGGGGTAAGGACGGTAAGACAGGCGAGACGCTGCTGAAGACGGTACTGGCGCCGCTGTTCGCCGCGCGCAATATCCAGGTCCTCAGCTGGGTCGGCCACAACATCTTCGGCAACCGCGACGGCCAGGTGCTCGACGACCCCGCGAACAAGGAGTCGAAGATCCGCACGAAGGACCGGGTCATCACGCAGATCCTCGGCTACAAGCCGCAGACCCACGTCTCCATCGAGTACATCGAATCGCTCGACGATTGGAAGACCGCGTGGGACCACATCCATTTCCGCGGCTTCCTCGGCGTAAAGATGATGATGCAGTTCACCTGGCAGGGGTGCGACTCGATCCTGGCGGCGCCTCTGGTTCTCGACCTCGCCCGGCTGGCGCTGCTGTCCCAGCGGCGCGGCGAGAGCGGTGTCCTGCGTCATCTGGCCTGCTTCTTCAAAAGTCCCATGGGCGTCGAGGAGCACGACTTTTTCAAGCAGTTCCGCATGCTCGAAGAGTACGTGCAGGCCGCCAGGTAAAACCACGCCGGACCGACCACATGCCTAAGGCCTCGCGCCTTCGCGTCTACGCTCAACTGGTGCGCCTGCCAAATGTGTTCACCGCGCTGGCGGACATCGGCCTGGCCGGTTTCGTCACCGGCGGCCTCACGCAACAGCCGCTGGCGTTCGCCCTGGGGGGGGCGGCCTCCGCGTGCCTGTACTGCGCGGGCATGGTCTGGAACGACTATTTCGACGTGGACCAGGATCGGCGCGAGCGCCCTTTCCGCCCACTCCCCTCGGGGCGCGTGACGCCGCGCCAGGCTATACTGCTCGGCGCCGTCCTCCTGGCAGGCGGGCTGGCCCTCGCCCTGCTCGCCGCACTGGGACGGAGCACCGGGCCCATCTGGCAGCAGCCGGCGCTCCACCTGGCCGCCCTCCTGACGGGAGCGATTCTGGCATACGACGGCTGGCTGAAACGTACCTGGGCAGGACCGCTCGGCATGGGCGCTTGCCGCTTCCTCAACGTCCTCCTGGGCGCCTCGTTAGCTCCTGTTGCGGATTGGCCGCGCGGCCTCTACCTGGCCTCGGCGGTTGGGGTGTACATCGTCGGCGTAACCTGGTTCGCACGGACCGAGGCGAAGACCTCCAGCCAGCTTGCCTTAAGCGGCGCGGCCCTGATCATGCTGGCCGGCCTGGCGTTGGGGTTACCGCTGCCTGTGGTCCTGGCGGAGAGCGCCTGGTCCCATGAAACTTTTGTCCTGTTCCCATACCTTCTCGTCGCCTTCGGCCTGTACGTCGGCCGGCCGGCCAGCCGGGCCATCCACAAACCGACGCCGCCCCACGTTCAGGCGGCGGTGAAGCGCGCGGTCCTGGGACTGATTGTGCTGGACGCCGTCCTGGCCACCGCCGCGGCGGGGCCGTGGGGACTGCTGCTGCTCGTGCTCCTGCCGCCGGCCCTGCTCCTGGGCCGGTGGCTTTATTCCACGTGAGCCTTTCAACCAAACCACCGTGCGCGAAGGTGCAGCACACAAGCCTGAAGCGCAAGCGAAGGAAACAGCGTCTCTCGCTGACGCGTCGGGTTTGTGTGTTGCCGAATCATGCACGGTGATTTTGCCAGCTGCGCCAGCAAGGGTTCTCTGCTTTGCTTCCTGGCGCCGCGAACTGGTAGTCTTACTTCTTCGCTTCAAGTTTCAGATCCTTAAACCGAACCTCCATCGGCCCTCCGGAATGAATCTGAAACGCGAAGATGCCGCGCCGTGCCCCTGGCGGGTCGTCGAGGTCAACGCATGCATGGCCGTTGAGAAACGTCTTGATCCGGCTGCCAAGGGCGACGATCTCGTACTCGTTCCAGTCGTCCACCTTGACGAATGACTCGTCCGGAGGTGACGACAGCACCTCCCGGCCGTGCTCCTCGTAGAGCTTGCCCCACCAACCAGCGCCGATATCGGCCTGGTAGCCATGCACGTCGCCGTTGGGCAGGACCTCGCTGCGGAACTGGATGCCGCTGTTTTCTCGATTCGGTGTCAGCTTCACTTTCACCGTCAACCGGAAGTCGGTGGCGACCATCTGACTCTTGAGGAACTCGTTCTGCTTGATGCCCAGGCTGCGGCCGACAATCTCGCCGTTCTCCACGCGCCACAGCTTCGGATCGCCGTCCCAGCCGGTCAGGTCCTTGCCGTTGAAGAAGTCCTTGACCGTATCCGCGGTGGCCAGCAACGGCACCTGGGAAGGGCTCTGCAAGTAGGCGAACAGCGAGCGGACCTCGTGCCCGGAGAACGGTTTCAGTTGATCGTCGGGCATCATCGACGTCTTGCTCGGTGTCAGGGTTTCGACGTCGTTGCGCGAGATCGTCAGCGTCTCGGTGGCCGTCACCACTGTCAGGGCGGCCGGCGACTGGTCACGGACAATGCCGGTGACGACCCGGCCGTCCTTCAGCGCGAGGACGGTGACGGCGTATTCCTTGGGGATGACAGCGCTGGGGTCGATGATGTTCTCCAGCAGGTAGTCGAGGTTGGGCCGGTTGGAGCCGGTGATGTCGGGGCCGACCTTCCCGCCGATGCCGAACAGGGTGTGACACTGCTGGCAGGTCTTGGCGAACAACGCCCGTCCCAGGAACAGGTCGCGGGGCTCCTGGTACGAGGCGGTCAGCAGCTTGCGGTAGCGTGCCATTTCCCGGGCCTTGTCGGCCGGCGTGGCGCGTACGAGGCCCCAGACATCGGCAATCCGCTTATCGAGATCCTTATTGTTTAGGTTGCGCAGTTGCCGGATCAAATCGGCGGGAACGTCGGCCGCCGGGACTTTTCTGGCACCCACGGCGCCGAGCAAGGCCATGGCATAGGGAAGGCGGGATGCCAGCGTGTTGATAGCATCGCGTTTCTCAGCGGCGTTGAGGGTCGAGTACGCCTGGAGAAGCACGGCCGGCGTCCCCGGATCGTCATAGGACGCCAGCCCGCGCAGCGCCGACCCGCGCAGGGCGCGATCGGCGACCAGTTTCTGGAGCACGGGGGCGAGTTCCTTGTCGCGCGCGCCCAGCAACGCGGCGAGCGCGCTCTGCCTTCGCGCCGTGTCCGCGCTCGCGTTCGCCAGAACACCACGCAATTCGGCGAACGCCTTCGGGTCGCCGAACGTCACGGACAGAGCCAGCGTCTGCTGACGTACCTCGGCAGCGCCGCTCCTGGCAAGCTGGGCGGACGTCTCGCTCCATCCGGCCGGCATGTCCACGTGCTGACGTCCCTTGAGGGCTTCGATCAAACCGGCCAGCACCGTCTGCTGGAACCCGGTGTCCTCGCTCTTCGTCAACGTGCCGACTAGCAAGGCCAGTGAAGCGGACTTTGCGGAGGAGCCGATGCGCTGCACCATGAACGGCAGGACCTGCGGCACCTTCGACTTCAGTGCCAGGTCGAGTGCGCGGGCCGGATCAACCTCGGCGAGCGGCTCGACCGCGTACCAGTACATCAGCGGCAGGTTGTGGTCCTCGGCGTCTTCGGCGTGGGCGAGCAGCGCTGCGGCGTAATCCCAACGGTGCTCCCTCGGTAAGTGTTGCAAGGCAGAGGCAATCGCCAGGCGCACGATCGGCGACTTGTCTTCTCGTGCCAGGGAGAGGACCTTGGCCATCCAACGGTCGGGAACGGGACCGTTCTCGAACATCAACCGGATGGTCCAGGCACGGACGTGCGCGCCGGCATCATCCAGCGCTGCCCAGGTTCTTTCGTTCGCAACCGCTTCCAGAGCATGCAGAGCCCACAGGGCGCGGAGACGGCGTGTTTCATCGTTGTGCGTCTGCAGGGTTTTCCACAAGGCGCTCAGGTCCCGGACGTGTGCCCCGCGCTCCTGCAAGAGCCGCCGCGCCTGACGCACGTACCAGTCGTTTTCGTGCAGCTGCAACCCGATCAGTTCCTTGTCGCTCTTCTTCGACAGGTCGATACCCGTCACCGGCCTGGTGCCGCGGTAGCAGATCTTGTAGATCCGGCCATTGCTGCGGTCCCAGACCTCGGGTTCGGGGCGGTGGCAGGCCTGCTGGTCGTACCAGTCGATCGCGTAGACATTGCCGTCGGGGCCGTAACGATAGTTGATGAAGCGGGCCCAGGCGTCGTTGGCGAGGAGGAAGTCCTGGCCGTGCGACGCAACGTAGCCGGAGCCTTTCGGATGGAGAATGTCCATGTTGAGCCGGTGTCCATGGATGTTCCCCATGAAGAGTGGGCCGCGATACTCGGCCGGCCACGCGCCGCCCAGGTAGCACATCAGACCGCAATGGGCGTGGCCGCCGCCGGTCGAATCGGAGCGGTTATTGCCGGCCCAGGGGTTGGCCCCCTGCCAGTGCAAGTGGTCGGCGATGGTCGGAATGTCGGCGTATGTATACGGATTGAAGTGCTGCCCCGCCTGGCGCTGGTAGCGGGCGCCCTGGATGATGTGGAAGCAATGCGGGATGACGCACGCCTCGACGAAGGCGTCGCCGTAATCGTTGAAGTCGAGACCCCATGGATTGCTGGTGCCGTGGGCGAAGACTTCAAAGATATGTTTGGTCGGATGATAGCGCCAGACGCCAGCGTCGATCGGCACGCGCTGCACATCGGGGGTGCCGGGCTTGCCGATGCGCGAGTGGTTGAAAACACCGTGGCAGCCGTACAACCAGCCGTCCGGTCCCCAGGTGAAGGTGTTGAGGGTTTCGTGGGTATCGTGAAACTCCCAGCCGTCGAGCAGAATCTGGGGCGGGCCGGCTGGCTTGTCCTCGCCCTGCTTGATCGGCACGAACATCAGGTACGGCGCCGCCCCGATCCAGACGCCGCCGAAACCGACCTCGAGGCCGCTGACCAGGTTCAGCCCCTCCATGAAGACCGTCCGCTTGTCGAACGTGCCGTCGCCATCGGTGTCCTCGAAGATCAGGATACGGTCGTTGGCCTCCTTGTCGGACCGGCGACTTGGGTAGCAGTAAGCCTCGGCCACCCAGACCCGGCCGCGGTCGTCGAGGCACAGGGCGATGGGCTGGCGGACATCGGGTTCGCCGGCGAACAGCTTGACCTGGAAGCCTTCGGGGACCGTCATGGTTGCGGCGGCCTTCCGCGGCGGCAGGCCGGCGAACTTGTACACGTCGGCCGGAGGCGGCTGCTCCTTACTCGGCGGTTCGGCGGCCGTTGGCACGGCACTGACCAGCAGGACGAGGCAGGCGATACGACTTGCACGAATCATGACGTCTCCCAGCAAGAGCCAGGGGGACCGCGGCTCTTGGCCGATGCGGTTTCCCTGAGCAGGCAAACCGGAGAGCGTTTCCGGCGCCTCAATTTGTCAGCCCACAGATCCACCCATTCTTGACGGCTGGTGGCACTTGTCAAGCTCTTATCCATGCACGCCGGTGAGGTTGTTCGCCCTGAACTAGAAGCGTGAGAGCCCGGGTTGTGGTTCCCGTTGCTGTGGCACCGGGCGCAGAATGTATAACAGCACCGCGTGCATGTAGTAGTGCAAGTGGTGGATGAAGTGTGGTCCGGGAGAGGCTACGGCTCGGCAAGGCCGCCTACCCAGCTTCCATTCTGGGAAGCGCCTCGTCAGGAAGCCGCCAGTCGGTGCAGCGGCTGCGGCAGGTTCGGAATTGCGGCGTGCAACACGTCCTCAATCCGTTCCGCGAACACGAACTCCATTTCCTCGCGAACGTGAGTGGGGACGTCGACCATGTCCTTCTCGTTCTCGCGCGGCAGGATCACGCGGCGGATACCGGCCCGGCGTGCGGCCAGTACCTTCTCCTTCACGCCGCCGATCGGCAGCACCAGACCGGTCAGCGTGATTTCGCCTGTCATCGCCGTGTCGCTCCGCACTGGCTCCTTCGCGTACAACGACGCCAGTGCGGTCGCCATGGCCACGCCGGCCGATGGTCCATCCTTTGGCACCGCTCCCGCTGGAACGTGGATGTGGACACCCGAATGGCGGAAAACGTGCGGATCAATGCCGAGCAGGTCTGAGTGCGCCCAGACGTAGCTTTGGGCGGTCCGCGCCGATTCCTTCATAACCTTGCCGAGTTGGCCGGTCAGCCGCATGCCCCTCGCATGGGGCAGCAACGACGCCTCGACATACAGCACCTCGCCGCCCGCCTCGGTCCAGGCCAGGCCTGTGACCACACCGGGCGGCAGATGCTCGCGTCCCTTCTCCGGACGAAAGCGTTCCGGCCCCAGCAACTCTGCCAGGTCTCCCGGCTGCACCGTGAAACTCGTTTGTTGCGTCCCTTCCGCGAAGCGCCGCGCGATCTTTCGTGCCAGCCGCCCGAGGGAACGCTCCAGGTTACGCAGGCCCGCCTCGCGGGTGTACCGGCCAATGAGGACCTGCAGCGTTGCTTCGGACATGACCAGCTGCTCGGGTTTCAAACCCGCCTGGCGCAGTTGCCGCGGCAACAGGTAACGCTGGGCGATCTGCACCTTTTCTTCCTCGGCGTAGCCCGCCAGGCGCAGCACCTCCATGCGGTCGAGCAGCGGCTGCGGAATCGTGTCCAGCGAGTTTGCCGTCGTGACGAAGAACACCCGCGAAAGGTCGAACGGCAGATCGAGGTAGTTGTCGCGGAACTCGCCGTTCTGCGCCGGATCGAGGACCTCCATGAGCGCCGCGGAAGGATCGCCGCGGAAGTCCCGGCCCAGCTTATCGATCTCGTCCAGCATCAGCACTGGGTTCTTGACGCCGGCCCGACGAATGGCCTGGATGAGCCGGCCAGGCATGGCGCCGATGTACGTCCGGCGATGCCCGCGCAGCTCCGCCTCGTCGTGCATCCCACCCAGGCTCATGCGTTCGAACTTGCGTCCCAGCGCCCGCGCAATCGACTGCCCCAGCGACGTCTTGCCGACGCCTGGTGGCCCGACGAAGCAGAGGATGGGTGCGCGCGCCTCTGGGTTTAGCTTCAGCACTGCCAGTTGCTCGAGGATGCGTTCCTTGACTTCCTTGAGGTCAAAGTGATCCTCGTCGAGGACTTGCCGCGCACGGCCCATGTCGATGACATCTTCGGTCATCTGGTCCCACGGCATTTCGAGGACCAGTTCCAGATGGCTGCGCATGATCTGATGATCGGGCGCGGCCGGCGGCAACCGTTCCAGGCGCTCCAGTTCGCGTTCGGCTTCCTTGTGGACGTTCTCGGGCAGATGGGCCTCTGTCAGTCGGCTGCGCAATTCCTCCAGTTCCGCCTTCTCGGGGTTCTTCTCGCCAAGTTCGTCCTGGATAGCGCGGAGTTGTTGCCGCAGCAGGTAATCGCGCTGCTCCTTGCCCATCTCGGTCTGGGCCTGGTTGGCGATCTTGGCCCGCAACTCCAGCACCTGCACTTCGTGGGCCAGGTAGCCGTGCAGCAATCGCAGCACGTCGATGCGTGTCGGCGCCTCGAGCAAGGCCTGCTCGCGCGGCACGTCCAGGTTGAGCATTGAGCCGAGCAGGTAGGCGAGCTGCACCGGGTCCTTCGACTGATCCGCAATCTGCTGGATGTTGATCCCCGCCTGCGGCTGCACGATCTGCAGCGCGTGCGTCGCCAGTTCGATAATGGCACGGTGCAGTGCCTCCACCTCGGTGCTGGTCTCCTCGGACAGCGGCAGCGGCCGGAATCGTGCCACCAGGTATGGCTCTGTCTTCTCCATCTGCACCAGGGCGACACGCTCCACACCCTGCACGATCATCTCGATGCTGTCGCCGGAACGAGTCATCTTCTTGATGACGCCGCGCGTGCCAATGGTGTAGAGATCGTCGGCGCCGGGCTGTTCGTTGGTCACGTCCCTCTGGGCCACGAGGAGAAGGGTTTTTTCCTCGCCCGCCAGGGCGGCCTCGACGGCGGCGACCGAACCGGATCGACCGGCGGAGAGAGGTAAGAACAGGTGCGGAAACAGGACCGTGTTTTTGAGCGGCAGAACCGGCAGGGTCAGCACCGCGGGGATGTCAATGGTCACGGCAGGGCCTCCGTCTGTATCCGAATGAGCAGCAGGCCATACTGGTATTCCGTAGCGAGCCGCGCTCGTTCCAGGTTGATGGGCAGTTCCAGGGTGCGTTCAAAATGGCTGTAAGAGATCTCCATCATGTAACAGTAGCAATCCTTGCTCGTAACGCGGTCGCGGCGCACGCCGCGCACCGTCAAGCGAGAGCCGGCGATGCTCAGGTTGACGTCTTCCGGTTGAACGCCGGCCAACTCGAACTCGAGCAGCCAGCCGGTGCGCGTCCGGTAGACATCGACCTGCGGCCTCCAGCACACCTCGCCGAGGCGACTGGCTGCGGGCAGGAACAACGCCTGCATCAGATGCAGCAACTCGCGGGCCATGGGCTGTGTCCTCCTCCGCGCTTGGTCTCAGCAGAGCCGCCAAGCCGCAAGCGGCCCACATTACTTTGCCGCCACAGCTTCCTCTTCCACCGGCGCCGTCCGCGGCGTAAACGTCAGCTCCTGTCGGCCATCGTCCCAGTGGATTCGCACCGTCTCCCCGTTGCGGATCTTGCCTTGCAGCAGGAGCCGGGCCAGCGGCGTCTCGATTTCGCGCTGAATTGTTCGCTTCAGCGGTCGGGCGCCGTACGCCGGATCGTAACCGACGCGCACCAGGTGCTCCCGGGCGGCGTCGCTCAGCTCCAGCTGGATGTGGCGATCTTCCAGGCGCTGACGCAGCCGGCCGAGCTGGATCTCGACGATCTTCTTCAGGTCGTCCAGTGTCAGGGCGTGGAATACCACGGTCTCATCGACACGGTTGAGGAACTCGGGACGGAAGTGGCGGCGCAATTCGTCCAGCACGACATTCTTCATCCGCTCGTAGCCTTCGCCCTCGTACTCGCCACGATAATCGAGGATGCGCTGGCTGCCGACATTCGACGTCATGATGATGATCGTGTTCTTGAAATCGACCGTCCGTCCCTGGCCGTCGGTCAGCCGGCCATCGTCGAGCACTTGCAGCAGCACGTTGAAAACGTCGTGGTGCGCCTTCTCGATCTCGTCGAAGAGGACGACGCAGTACGGGCGGCGCCGCACCGCTTCCGTGAGTTGTCCGCCTTCCTCGAAACCGACGTACCCCGGCGGTGCCCCCAGCAAGCGCGCCACCGTATGCTTTTCCTGATACTCCGACATGTCGATACGGATCATCGCCCGTTCGTCGTCGAAGAGGAACACCGCCAGCGCCCGCGCCAGTTCCGTTTTGCCGACGCCGGTCGGTCCCAGGAAGATGAACGAGCCGATCGGCCGGTTCGGGTCCTTGAGACCGGACCGGGCCCGCACGACCGCCTCGGACACCGCCCTGACCGCCTCGTCCTGCCCAATGACGCGCAGATGCAATTCGTCTTCCAGGTGCAGCAACTTCTGTAGTTCGCCCTCGAGCAGCTTCGTGACCGGGATGTGCGTCCAGCGGCTGACGACCTGGGCGATGTCCTCCTCGGTCACCTCTTCCTGAATGAGGCGTTTGTTGCCGAGGTTGCCGGACTGCACGATCTCCAGCGTCTTGAGCTGCCGTTCCAGATCGGGCAATCTGCCGTACATCAGTTCGGAGGCCCTGGCGAAATCGCCCTGGCGCTGCGCGGTCTCGAGCGCTTGCTTGGCCTGCTCAATCTCCTCGCGCAACTGGCCGGTGCGCTGTACGCTCTGCTTCTCCTCCAGCCACTGGGACTGCAAAGCGGTCTCATCGGATTTCAGGTCGGCGAGTTCCTTCTCCAGTTTTTCCAGGCGATCTTTCGACGCCGCATCCCTCTCCTTGCGCAACGCCTCGCGCTCGATCTCAAGCTGCATGACGCGGCGATGGATTTCGTCCAGTTCACTCGGCATGGAATCGATCTCCGTCCGCAGCCGGGCCGCCGACTCATCGATGAGGTCGATGGCCTTGTCAGGCAGAAAGCGATCGCTGATATAGCGATTGGACAACACCGCCGCAGCCACCAGGGCCGAATCCTTGATCTTGACCTTGTGGTGGACCTCGTAACGTTCCTTCAGCCCGCGCAGGATCGAGATGGTGTCCTCGACCGACGGCTGATCGACCAGCACCGGCTGAAAGCGCCGTTCGAGGGCCGCGTCCTTCTCGATGTGTTTGCGGTACTCGTCGAGCGTCGTGGCGCCGATGCAGTGCAGCTCGCCGCGAGCCAACATCGGCTTGAGCAGGTTGCCGGCGTCCATGGCGCCTTCCGCCCTGCCGGCGCCGACGACCGTGTGCAATTCGTCAATAAAGAGAATGATTGTCCCTTGCGCTTCCTGCACTTCCTTGAGCACTGCCTTGAGGCGCTCCTCGAATTCGCCGCGATACTTGGCCCCCGCGATGAGGGCGCCCATGTCGAGGGCGATGATCTTCCGGTCCTTCAGTCCCTCCGGCACGTCGCCGCGGACGATGCGCTGGGCCAGCCCCTCGACGATGGCCGTCTTGCCGACGCCCGGTTCGCCGATGAGGACCGGGTTGTTCTTGGTGCGCCGCGACAGCACCTGGACCACGCGGCGAATCTCCTCATCGCGGCCGATCACCGGATCGAGTTTGCCCTCTTCGGCCAGTTGCGTGAGATCGCGGCCGTAGCGCTCGAGCGCCTCATAAGTCGCCTCGGGATTGGGCGACGTGACGCGCTGGTTGCCGCGCACTTCTTGCAAGGCCGCCATCAGGCCATCGCGGGTCAATCCACACTCGCGCAGGAGCCGGCCGGTGGTGCCCGTATCGCCGACCATGGCGAGCAGCAGGTGCTCGACCGACACATAGTCGTCCTTGAGCCGCTTTGCCTCGCTCTCGCCATCGGCCAGGAGGCGGTTGAGGCGGGCGGAGACGTGGACCTGTTCCGGCTCACCATTCGGTCCGCTCACACGGGGCAGGCGCGTAAGTTCCTCGTCCAGACGACTCTTCAGAGTGCGAACGTCGACGTCCGCGCGGCGCAGGATCGAGCTGGCCAGACCGGGTTCCTGTTCCAGCAGTGCCATGAACACGTGCTCGAGGTCGACCTGCTGCTGTCCAGCCTGGGTAGCGCGCCGCTGGGCCGTCGCCAGAGCTTCCTGGACCTTTTCGGTGAACCGATTGCCGTCCATTGATATCTCCTGTACTGAGACAAGTACTGGGTGGGAACGGAGTACCGGTCCCTCGTCGGGAAGTGCGCAGCCCCGTGCAGGATTGCCACGGTTTGATACCTGGGTGGTACCTTCTGAAAGAGACGGAATTGTATGAAGCAACATCGGTGCCAAGCAGAGTCTTTTTCTTGGTACCGTCGCAATATATTACAATTAAAGATCTTATGAACGGACCATTCCCTGGAAGCCCCTGCGGATTCGACAAGGTCCCTGCCGAAACGACCGCGCGAAAGGCAGGCCTGCCCGATGTGGTGAGATGGTGTAGGAGAAAACGGCGAGACCCCCGCCACGTGGAAAAGGTCGAGACACGGCGCCTCCCCAATCGGACGGAAACGGTGGCCGCTTTTTAAGTTGACACGCTCCTGCACCGACTTATAATGACGCAGCGGGTGTAGCCTTCCCGGCTGGAGTATCGTGTCATGATTCCCCCGATTATGGCGATTATTAATGAGAGGTGAAGCTCTATCCTACCCATGTTGTCGGATAGGGCCAAACCCGTGTCGGTTTGGCTTTTTTGTTTGTCCGAATGCAAGCGGGTATAGCTCAGTTGGCTAGAGCGCAGCTCTGATAAAGCTGAGGTCCTTGGTTCGAATCCAAGTACCCGCACTCAGGATCTAAGTCCCACACCGCTGGGGATGTAGCTCAATTGGGAGAGCGCTGGCTTTGCAAGCCAGAGGTCACGGGTTCGAGCCCCGTCATCTCCATACGAACGACGCAAGACGAAATGTGAACAGGAACCGGTGCGGATGGCCACCTGCTTCTCCGGGGGAGGGTGCGGATACCCGCTCCGATCCGAACGCGCGCGAACAGTTCGCTCGCGCTTCCAAGCGCCACAAGTCAGCGCTGAAGGCAGCCTGCGCAGCTACCCAGGAACAGAGTGTCCACCTAACCCCATTCTTCGTTGCAAACGGTATCAAGACTCGTGCCAAAACAGCGAAAAAGGACCAGAACCGTAGGCGCAGACACTTGACGAGCGCAAGTTGAATGGATAAAGTGGCTAATGATGAGGACTCAGCAGCGCCAGGAGTTCAGGCCCACTCCCAGCCACGGCACATGGACTGCAAGCCGCCCGCCGAGCCTCACCGCTGGTTCCAGCAGGGGAAGGGGATCTTCACCGGCGCGTTTTCCTTCTGTCCCGCGGAAGCGGTCAAGCGCGTGGGAACCAGAAACAAAGGACCAGCCCCTTGTCTTTCAGAAGGATAGGCGGCGATGCTAGTACTGTCCAGGAAAAAAAACGAAAGTATCGTCATCAACAACGACATCACCGTGACGGTGGTGGAAATCCGGGGTGACAAGGTCCGGCTGGGCATTGTCGCGCCAAAGGAAGTTCCCGTCCACCGTCAGGAGGTGTATGACGCAATCCATGGTAAGGCCAACGCCGAACCGGCCCCGTCCACGGTGGTCGTCAACAGCAAGCCCGCCGACTCCGCCGGGCACACGATGTAACATCAAGAACTGCTTTGCTTTACCCTCCTTCCTGGCCACGGATTACCGCCGGTGACTGGGACGGGGGGTCTTTCATTTCCAAAGTTTCTCGTCGTTCCCAAAGTGACAGAACTCGATCGGGCCAACTCTACCCACGCCAGGCTCAGGCATCCTTCCGCTTCAGATCGTACTTCTTGATCTTGAGCCCGAGCGTGTCCCGGTGGATCCCCAGGATTTCGGCTGCCGCGGTGACGTTGAAGCCGGTTTGATTCAGCGCCTGGCGGATGGCCCAAACTTCTAGCTCCACCAGGTTCAAGGTCGGTGGCGGGTCGTTCTCCATGTCACGTTTCTCCTGAAGCGTAGTTTCAGGCAGAATCAGGCCCTGCGCATCGAGCAAGTTGCTGTCCGTCATCAGGACGGTGCTTTCCAGAACCGCGCGCAGTTGGCGCACATTGCCGGGCCAGGAGAATGCCTGCAACCGGGCCAGGGCGGCAGGAGTCAACTCCAGCCGCCGGTGATACTCGTGGGAGAGTTTGTCGAGGAAATAGGATGCCAGCGCAGGAATGTCCTGGGCATGCTCGCGCAGCGGGGGCACCCGAATCGGGATGCCCAGGCGGAAGTAGAGATCCTGGCGGAACTTGCCCTCGCGGACCATCTGCTCCAGGTCACGGTTCGTGGCAGCCACGACCCGCACATCGACAAGGGTATCTTCCGTGGCGCCAACTGCCCGGAACCCCTTTCCTTCCAGGACACGCAGGAGTTTGGCCTGACACTCCAGCGACAGCTCGCCTATTTCGTCTAGGAACAGCGTGCCCTCGTCGGCTTGCTCGAAGAAGCCGGGCTGGCTCCTCGTCGCCCCCGTGAAACTACCCGCGCAGTGGCCAAACAGGGCGGCATCTGATAACGAGGCAGCGATGGCAGCGCAATTGACCGCGACCAGAGGGCCGTCGTCGCGCGGACTCTGCCGGTGCAGCGCTGTCGCCACCAATTCCTTGCCCACCCCGCTCTCGCCGACGATCAGGACGATGCAGGAACGGGGCGCCACCCGCAGGATGTGTTCACGCACCTTTTCCAGCGCCGGGCTGGTGCCTATCAGAGCCTCGTCCGCGGCAGCAGCGCAAACGCGCAGGCGGGAATTCTCCGCGGCCAGCATCCGCCGGGAGCGGAGCACGTGCAAACTGTTGGCCAGGTAGCCGGCCAGGACCTCGCAGAATCGAAGCTGCCGCTCCGTGAAGACCGAGCCGCATTTGTAGACGTGGAGCGCACCCAGAGGCACACCCTCCGCTCGCAATGGCACACAAAGAGCGTCCGTCAAGGACGTCAGGCTGTCCTCACGGCTGCGGCTTTCACCCTGGGAGGCCAACCAAATGGGTCGGCCTTCCTCCTGGGCCTGCCGCGTCAATTGCCGGCTCAGGTGAATGTCCACGTTTGCTCGATCGGGCAGGACCAATTTCGGCAGCGGCTCCTCGGGGTCGAGGCTGAGGAAGCCAGTGGCCGTGGCCCAGACGTGGCTGTGGACCACCTCCAGCGCCCGTTCGATCAAGGCCCGCGGCGATGTTTCCTCGACCGAGGCCGTCATGAAGGAACACAGGGCGGTCAGCTCATCCACTTGCAGAATCGTCTGGAATTCCGAAGACAGTTCCACATTCCCGTTGCCGGTCGTGCCCTTCCCCTTTGGCGCTGCAGGGTTGAGAGCCGGTGGGCGGGAGGTCGTAAATAGTGGTGGCCTCAGGCCATTCTCCATCGGCTCGAAAGTGAAGCGCAGGCGGGTATCGCCAATGCCGATCTCATGACCGTGTTCGAGCGGCACCGGCTCGACAATGCGTGCCCCATTCACCTTGGTTCCGTTCAGGGTGCCGCAGTCGCGGATCAGCCAGCACTCCCCTTCGGCGAAAACCTCGGCGTGACGGCGCGAAGCGTGCCGATCTTGCAGGACGATCGTATTCGTGCGGTGGCGTCCGAGGACCACCGCCTGGCCGGGACGAAGGTCGCAAACGAGCGGAGCGCCTTCGCCGACCGTGATCGTGATACGCGCGAGCATGTCTGTTCCAGATACCGGGCGAGTCTATCCGGGCGACTCCACTTAACCAGAATCAAAGAGTAAAGTCCAGAGGCTGGGGAAAAGAGAGACATAACAAGGCCGTGTTGGCGAGGCGCGCCGGCCTTCCCTATAATGCTGATGTCCGGTTGCCTGTAATCTCCGGGCCACGACGCCTGCGGCGCCAAGGCCCACGTGATCTGGAAAGCAGAAAGGCGGGAATTCATGGCGAGCCCGAATGTAGTGACGCTCACCACGGACAACTGGCAGAAGGAAGTGGTGGAAAGCGACAAGCCGGTGTTGGTCGATTTCTGGGCCCCCTGGTGCGGCCCATGCCGGCAGCTGACGCCGGTGATCGAACGAATTGCCGACAAGTACGCCGGTAAGGTCAAGGTCGGCAAGGTCAACGTGGACGACAACCAGGACCTGGCCGTCAAGTACCGCATTGCCAACATTCCTAGGGTGCTGGCCTTCAAGGGTGGTGAGCAGCCGAAGGGCGAACTGGTTGGGCTGCAGCTGGAAGACACTATCGTCAAGATGATCGACCGCGTCATGGCTCCGTGAACGGGCGATGGCGCAAGGACTGGGCTGCTTGCAGCTGAGCGACTTGTGCGCTAAGCCGCAAGCGGCTCGTTCGTTGCGCTTCTTGCTCAACTCGACTCATCCGGGCAGCCGATAAGGATGGAACACTCCAGTTCCCGCGTCGAGGGCTCCCGGATGGAACCGCCCCATGATCCACTGCTCGACCCCGCCGGCGCCGAGTTGGTCGTTCTGAACGGCCGGCTCAGCGGGGAACGTCGGCCGCTGACGTTGCCGCTGACCCTGCTCGGCCGAGAGGCGACCTGCGACGTCTGGCTCAACATGGACGACGTTGAACCCTACCACTGCGCCCTTGTCCAGTCGCCGGACGGCTGGTTCTTGCGTGCGCTCGGCGGCGTCAGCAGCCTGGTCAACGGCCAGCCGGCCAACGGCGCCTACCTCGCCGATGGCGATACCCTGACCGTCGGCCCCTTCCACTTTCTCCTGTGTCTCCCCGAAGCACCAGCGATTCCCGGGCAACGGATCCAGGAAAAAGATATACTGGAGCGGGAAAGGGATGCTTTGCGCATTCAGGCAGCAGCCGTGGTGGCCCAGCAGGCGGCCCTTGGCGAAGAGGAAGCGAAGCTGGAGCAGCGGCGCGTCGGCCTGGAGCGCCAGGAAGAACAGCTCGCCGCCCATCTCGAGGACAGGCGCGGCCGCCTGCTTGAGTTACAGCGCCAGGTGCGCCAGGCACGGACCGCCTTGCAGCAGGAGCGGACGGAACACGACCAGCGCATCGTCAGCCAACTACGCGAAGTGGAGAAGCAGCGCGGTGAGGTGACGGTCGCCCAGCAAGAGGCGCAGGCGGAACGGCAACGGCTTCATCGTTTGCGCCAGAAGCTCAAGAAGCGGCACGAGGAGGCACTAGCTGCCGAACGGGCCGCGCTGCGCGGCCGCGAACAGAAACTCGGCCGCGAACAGCAGCAGCTCCAGCAGGAGACGGAACGACTCGAACAGGAACGCGCAACTTTGTTGCAGGCCCGCCTGCGCTTCAACGGTGATGTGGAAGTGGGCCGCCGCCAGTTACAGAGCGGGTGGGAAGACCTGCATCGCCAGCAAGGCCGCTGGCAGGAAGAACGCAACCACGGCCAGGCGGAGTTGCAGGAACAACAGCGCGAAGCGCAACGGCGCGAAGTCGCCCTGGTCGAAGCTGAGCGCACATTGGCCGAGCACTGGCAGCAGTGGGAAGAGATGCGGCACGGTCTCGAGAAGGAGATCGAGGGACTGGAGAACCGCGTTCGCAACTACCGCCGCAAACTCACCGAACAGGAGCAGGAACTGCTCCGTCTCGAACACGGGGTGGCCGATGCCGCACCCCTCCCAGTGCCAACCGAAACAGACGTCGCACCAAATCGGGCGGCGGCGGTAACCGGACGCACGCTGCCCGCCCTGATGGAGAGCCGTCTGCCTGACCTGGAGAAGTTGGCCGGCGAGTTGGCGGATCAGCGTTTGCACCTGGCGGAGCAATTCGAGCGTCTTGTGCTGGCGCAGCAGCAGTGGCGGCAGGATCATGAGGCCGTGGTGGCCGACCTGGATGTCGTGGCCCAGCGGTTGACCCAACGCGAATTGACCGTGGCGCTGCGCGAGGACACGCTGGCGGCGCGCGAGGAAACGGTGCGTCAGCGTCAGGAAGAGGCGGCGGACCTGCACCACCAGATCGACGGCTGGCTGGGGCGCGTTACGGCGCGCGAAGCGGCCTGGAAGGGCGAACGCGAAAGGGTGCTGGGCGAGGTGCGGACTCGTGAGGAATTGCTGCAGGGGCAGTGGCTGGCGCTGGTCGACCTGCGCCGGCGCTGGATGCAGCGGCGGCGTCAGGAATTGAAAGACCTGCGGGCCGAGTATCAGCGCTGCGATGGTTTCCGCCAGCAGTACGCCGCGCTGTGGGAAGAGTGCTTCCGCCGCAGGACAGAACTGGAGCAGCGCGAACGCGCGGCCGCGGAGCTGGCCCTGGCGCTGGAGCAGCAGCGCCTCGAGATGCTGGGCCAGTCCGAAGATTCGGCGGCGGCCGAACGGCAACTGGAGCGGCTACGGCGCGGCTGGGTCGCACTCGGCGCGAAGGCGGGACAGAACCTGGCCCGCGATCGGAAGGCTGTCGCCGCGGAAGCGGCCCGGCTGCGCGCCCAGGCACAGCACCTTCATCAGCGATTGGGCGCCGTTAGCAAGCACGAGGAAAGAGTCGCGGAGCAACAGGCCGCCTGGGAACACGAGCAAACCCTGGCGGAACACGCCGACGCCCGGCTGCGGCAGGAATTGCAGAGCCTGCAAGCCCAGCGCGATCAATACGAAAGACAGCTCGCCGAACTGAACGATGAGGTGGAGCGCATCGCCCGAACGCTCATCGAGGGCGCCGAGCCACCGCCGCTGACTGTCGCGCGGGCGGCGTAAGTACAGCGCCGACCGTGGCGAGGTTCCTAGTTCAATGCCTTCGGCAACAGCTCCGGCGGCAACGGGATTTTCGGGCTCCGGCCGAACGAGGGGTTCAGACCATAGACGCGGTCGTGGTAGATGTGCAAGCCGTGGCATGCGTGGTACAGTGCTCCACTCTCGACCGGGCTGGCCTGATTCTCCAGGATCATCAGCGACAGCGCGCTGGCCGCATCCTGGACCCATGGCGCCTTCAGCTCTTCGCTCGGCAGTGCCAGCGCCAACCATTCCAGCACGTGACCGGTGCTGCCGATCCGTAGCTGGTTGTCGCGCACATTGCCAGGACCGCTCAGGTACTTCGTCGAGAAGGCACCGTCCGGGTTCTGCGTCTCCTTCGCAACCTGCTCATAGTGGGCTAGTTTCTCGGCCACGTCCTTCCAGACGCCTTCGGTCTTGCCTCCCTTGAGCAGGTGCAGATGATACGCCCACGTCAGACCGAATAGCCGATGCGTGCCGCCGCAAGCAGCGCCATCGATCGGCTGGTTCAATTCGTAGCGCACCACGTCTTCATAGTGCAGCTTTTCGCCGTAGGCGTTCGTCCAGCTAATGTCCGTACCGAAGAACTGGCCGATGACGCAGATGGCCCAACTTAACTCCTGATTCTGCGTGGTCCGCGCCCGCATTTTGGCATGGCGGGCGAAATCCATGAACGTGTATTCCTTGCCGTAGACCAGGAACTTCTTGTCGGCCGGTATGCCCCACTGACCCATCTCGGCGATGAACTGGTCCTGGTGTCCCTGGCCGACGAAGGCCGGCCCGGTGCGCACGTCGAGGCCGTCCTTGGTCGGGATGAACTCCATGCCGCGCACGACGCCGCCACCGGCGATGTAGTCGATAGCGCTCATGCGTTTGCCGGTCACCGGGTCCGTCAGCGGATGGTCGGGTCCCATGCCGAGCATGCCATGGAAGATCGTCCAGAAGCTGTGCGTTGTCAACAGATCGCGCTGGTGGACGTTCTCCAGCGCCGCCTCGATTCGTTCCTTTAATCCGGCCGACATGGCCGGGGCTCCGATCGGTTCCCCAATCGGTTCGCCCGATACCTTCTCTGACTGCGATGTTACTGGCGTGGACAGCGACGACGGCGGAGCGCCCACGGGTGCGCAACTCCAGCAAACGAACGCCGCGCCGACCGGGAACCAAAACAGATACTTGATGTATTTCATGGATGCCTCCAGTTCGCCAGGTTGGCGGTCCCCCTAGGTCCGCGCCGTCATCTTGACGCTCTGCTCGGCCGCGTCCAGTTCGTGTGGCGCCGATCCGTTCAGGTGGAATAGCCGCGCCAGCTGCGTCGTGATCCCGCGCCACTCGCCCGGGGTCAGGTAGGCCAGGCAAACGACGCCGAACAGAGGGCCGAAGAACGGCAGGCGATCGATGACGATCAGGCCCAGCCACCCCAGCGCGGCGCCGCCGAGCAGCACCACACGCCACCAGTGCCGGCGCCAGGCGAACAGTGGAAAGCCGATCTGCCAGGCGAGTACGGCATAGGCCGCCAGACTGATGAGGAACAGATACGTCGTCGCGTAAGGCGCCTCCTGACGCAGCGCGTTTGGAGTCGTCTCAAACGCCGGGTGCAGCGGATACCAGAAGGCCACGCCGGACCACCAGTCGCCGACCTGCAACTTGTGCAGACCGCTGACCACCAGGATGAGCGCGAAGTGGACCTGTATCAGTCGCATCGTCGCGTTGGCGGCGTGACTCGGCACCGCGACCACCGAGGCCTCATGCCGCCGGCCGGGTAGCCAACGGCGGAGGAGGAAAGCGTCGGCCGGTCCGAGCAGGCGCTCCAGGATCGACAGCGGCCGGCTCCACTGACCCAGCAGCACGTTGCCGATCATCAGATAGAAGGCAAGGATGCCCATGAGGTAGTCGGCCCCATCGCTCGTCACCGGGTTGCCGATGAACGAGAGGACGACCACCCAGGTCAGGATGGAAGTCAACCGCGGGGCAACGCCCAGCGTGAAGAGGACGACCACGCCGACGGACAACCAGTACACGGTGGTCAGCAGCGCGGCGCTCGTGCCGCAAAGATAGACCAGGGACCAGCCGGCCGGGGCGGGCAGCCCCTCGGGCAAGCGGACGCCCTCGTTCATAGCCCCGAGATCGAACCAGCCGCCGAGGCCGAAGAACTCTTCTTGCCGGCCCATGAACGAAAGCAGCCAGGCCAGGAATAGCAGGCCCGCAAGTACCCGCAGGACGTTCAGACCGACGGGATCGGCTGGCGTGAACCAAAAGCGGGTCCAGGACCGGAACGGGCCACCCATCGACTCGGTCGGCGGCACGGAGTGAGGGTCGGAAAAATGCGAGGTTCGAGTATTCACCGCGGTAGCTCCCCAAAGCTGCATACGACTTCTTTGAACGCCTCGGCCGGCGGCTCATCCATGAAGATCACCGCGGGCATGATCGCCTCACGGCTGTGGCGAATCAGTTCGGCTGAGTGAGCGCCGTACTTCCGGCACAGGTAACGACCGTAGGACCGGACCAGCAACCGGGCCCAGTCGGTGGGCCGCCACACTTCGCGGTCGCGCGGCACCAGATGTTCCGGCACCGAGCGCAACTGGAGGGTGCCATTGTCGCCCAGGTCCCAGAAGTCCATGGTGCGCATCTGTTGGCCTGGTGCGGCAATCACCTCCCCCATGCGCGGCTGGACGGGCTCGTCCGGCACCAGCGCCTGGGCCAGCAACGCCTGGCGGTGCCGGGTCCAAAAACAGGCATTTTCTTCGGGGATGCGGACGGTTTTCAGTTCCTTGCCCGATTCGTCGCGCAGTTTGACCTCGAACCACACACCCGGAATACCCGGACGATTGGTCGAGAAGTGGTAATTGTGCGTCATTTTCAGAGGCTGCAAATACCAGGGCTGCGTGTACTCCGTGATGCTGAAGGCAAATTGCGGAGGCGTCGCCATGCTGGTGCCGAAGGGAGTCGGCCACGGCCCACTGAAGGCCGATAGGGCATGGACGACCACGGCGAACAGGTGGAGGAAGAGAACCGTACCGGCGGCGGTAGCCAGCCAGCGCGGCAACTTACCTCCCGCGGGCGCAGGGGCGCCGGAGTAGTTAGCTCGGGAGTATGGCATCGGGTGCTCCAACCAGGAGACCACGCCGACAGGCACCGGGGGCGTTCCGGTCAGCGGCCGGGTCTCGCAGAACCAGCATCAGAGGATGCTAAGGAAAACGCGCGGGCATTGCGGCACTGTTGAGGCGTTTTGTCCGTGGCGCCGTTGCCCGAGGGGGTCCGAATCCCGTTCTGGAGTCCAGCATACACGGTGACGGACGAAAATCGAATGAATTTCCCCTCCTACCCAGACTTCCAGGCTTGATGGGGCAGCATTCTCCAGTCAGATGCTAAAATGCGGACGGAAGGCACAGGACGCATGCTCCACCCCTGGGGTGGATACGCCTGTATCACAAGGTCGTTTTCTGCGGGTTCTCACAGGTAGTCCATGCAAGGGTCAAGATGACCCCGGCAGGCTAGCCTGCGACATTTTTTTCTTACCGTGTCGCTCAGTCAATATTCCCCGCCGGACGGACGCCCTTCCCCTCACGTTTCGTGGCGGAGTCGCCCAGGTCCACGCGGGCCTCCTCCCCCAGCGCCTTCAGACGAGCGACCGTCTCCGGATGCTGGCCGGCGACATTGTTCGTCTCTCCCGGGTCCTTTTCCAGGTCGTAGAGCGCCAGGTTCGTCTCCGCCTCAGTATAAGGAGCCGGCCTGCCGTCACTGCCGCCGGACTTGCCGGCCAACGTGCGGTAGCCGTGCGGATAATGCAGTTTCCACTGGCCGCTGCGCACCGCTTGCAGATTGCGATCCCAGTAGAAGAAATAGGCGTCGTGCGGGTTCTTCGCGCCGGGCTTACCGGAAATGAGCGGCCAGATGTCCAGACCGTCGATCTTGTGCGGCGGCAACTCGGCACCGGCAAGCCTGGCGACCGTCGGCAACACGTCAATGGTCATTGCCGGCTCATGGCAGACAATGCCGGGGGGAATCTTGCCCGGCCAGCGCATGATGCAGGGTTCACGTTGGCCGCCATCCCAGGTCGTGCCCTTGCCCTCGCGCAGCGGTGCAGCCGAGCCGGCATGATTGCCGTACGACAGCCATGGCCCATTGTCCGACGTGAAGATCACCAGTGTTTGCTCGTCGAGGCCCTGCTGTTTCAAGGCTGCCAGAATCTGACCGACCGACCAGTCGAGTTCCTCGATGACGTCGCCGTACAGGCCCAGTTTCGATTTTCCCTTGAACTTGTCCGAAACGTGCAGGGGCACGTGCGGCATATTGTGCGGGACGTACAGGAAGAAGGGCCGATCCTTGTTCTTTTCGATGAATTTTACGGCGTGCTCGGTGTACCAGGTCGTTAGCTGCGTCTGGTCTGGATTGGCGGCAATGATCTTTTCGCCCTGGATGAGCGGCAGATCGGGGAATCGTGCCGTCGGATGCCTCGGCCACATGTCGTTGGAATACGGCAGGCCGAAGTAATCGTCGAAGCCGTGTCGTGTCGGCAGAAACCGGGCCTGGTAGCCGAGATGCCACTTGCCGTAGATGGCGGTGGCATAGCCGCGCGTCTTGAGGACCTCCGCGATCGTCTTCTCGCGATCGCTGATGCCCAATCTGCTCGCGGGTCCCAGGGCGCCGAGGATGCCGACGCGGTTGGGGTAGCAGCCGGTTAGCAGGGCCGCCCGCGACGCCGAGCAAACGGCCTGAGCCACGTAGAAATCGGTGAAGCGAATGCCTTCGCGGGCCATGCGATCCAAATGGGGCGTCTCGAAGCCCCTGGCGCCATAGCAGCCGACGTCTGCGTACCCCTGGTCGTCGGCAAGGACGATGACGACGTTGGGCGGCCGCCTTGCCGGAGTCGGCTCGGGTCCTGCTGCGGCCATGCCGAACGCCAAGGTGAGCAGCGCCGGGGCCAGCCATGGGATCAGATAAACAGTTCGTGGAATCATGGCGTGCTTTCCCCGGGTTGGGTTTCCTTCCGCTCGTGGTTTGCCTGCCGGCGCAAGTACCCTATCATCCCGCGTGGCTGCTCGCAACCATGTTCGCGTTGCACCTGGGCGGAAGTTGCAGTAGCGACGCGGGAGGAGTAGACTCCCGATTCCAGGCAGGAACCCGCGGCGGCGGAGTGGTCGGTCCCCTGAGGCCCAACCTTCTTGACCGGCCTGCAGCGCCGGCAAGAGTAGCCTTGCTGGTGGTGCCGGCTAGCAGGTAAGTTGTTTATAAGATTTTATGGATGTCCAGTACAGGTATTTTCAGCGGAGACTTGGCCATGCCGCGGTCTGCTTCATGGTGCGTAATTTGCTATTCCGAGCGTAGGGTCGATCGAGTGAAGCGAGCCCCAGCACGTTTCATGATGATCCGCACGCTTAGGCTTCCGTTTGCCCTCGGTGTGCTCCTGGCCATGGCCGCTTCCGCGCTAGCCGAACCCACTCTGGACCTCGGTGGGATCACCGAGAAGCACGAGATGGTGCCCATGCGCGACGGCAAACGTCTCTCCACTTACCTCTACTTTCCACCAGGCAATGGCCCCTGGCCGGTGCTCTACGAACAGCGTTACGCCGACCTCCGGGCGCCGGGAACGCGCAAGGCTTTTGCGCACCTGGCCGCCGCGGGCTACGTCGTCGCCGCGCAGAACTTTCGCGGTACGCATCTGTCCGAGGATGCCTGGGTTGGCTATCGCGCGCTGGGATGGGGCGAGAAGCGCGACGGCTTCGACACCGTGGAATGGCTGGCCCGCCAGTCCTGGTCCTCGGGCAAGATCGGCACGATGGGCGGGTCGCAGGCCGGCTTCGCCCAGAACTTCCTGGCTGTCACCCAACCGCCCCACCTCGTCTGCCAGTACATGACCGATACCGGCCTGAGTCTGTTCCACGAGGGCTACCGCATTGGTGGGACGACACGACCCGAGCGCTTCAAGCAGATGGAAGCCGTCTGCCGCGACCCGGAGGACAACCGCCGACTACTGCGGGAATGGTTCGCTCACCCCATCTACGACAACTACTGGGCCGCGGAGGACTGCACGCGGCATTTCGACAAGATGAACGTACCCTGCTTCACGCTGGGGAGTTGGTTCGACTTCATGTGCGTTGGCTCCGTGGAAAGTTTCATCGGCCGGCAGCATCGCGCCGGCATGGATTCCCGCGGCCGGCAGCAGTTACTGCTCGGGCCGTGGTTGCACGGCGGGAGTAAGGAAAACAAGATCGGCGAACTAACCTATCCCGAGAATGCAAAGTTCGCTTTAAGCGCGCACCTGATCCGCTGGTTCGACCACTACTTGAAAGGGATCGACAATGGCGTTGAGCGCGAGCCGGCGGTGCGCTACTATGTCATGGGCGCGGCCGGCGAGAAAGATGCACCGGGCAACGAGTGGCGAAACGCCGCCGACTGGCCCGTCACCGCTCGTCCCACCTCCTACTTCCTCCATGACGGCGGCCGGCTGACCACCCATGCCCCCGACGAGGAACACGCGGCGGCGACATTCGCGGCTGACCCGGCACATCCTAACCGGATTCCCGGCGGAGCGTTCCCAGGCGCACGGGATGCCAGCGCCTTCGAGAAGCAAGCCGAGGTGCGTACGTTTACAACCGCCCTGTTAACCGAGCCGGTTGAGTGGACGGGCAAGGTGCGGGTCGAGCTATTTGTCTCCTCGACGGCGCGAGACACAGACTTCATCGTGCGTCTTTGCGATGTCTATCCTGATGGCCGGTCGATCCTGCTCATGGATTACGTCCGCCGGGCGCGCTACCGCGAAGGTTTCGAGAAGGAAGTCTTCATGGAACCGGGAAAGGTTTACCCGGTTGCGTTCGACGTGGGCTGGACCAGCCAGGTGTTCAACCGCGGCCACCGCATTCGCGTCACCGTCGCCAGCACGGGCGCACCGTTCTACGAGCCGAACCCGAACATCGGCGAACCGGAGCCCATCGACCTTCCTGCCGAGACGATTGTGGCCCGTAACACGGTCTACCACGAGCGCGCGCATGCCTCGCGCATCGTCGCGCCGCTTCGGTCGCTTGTTGGAGCACGCGTTTTCCCCTAGCATGACCGGCTCAGGGCAACTCTGCCGGAGGACCAGGAACCATGGGAAAAACCAGGGCCGCGGCGAAGAATGCCCCGGTGCCGCCGCGCCGGTGGCCGCTCGGGCTCGTACTGCTCGCGCTGCTGGTGCCAGGCGCGCTGACGACGGGCCTCGTCGTTCTCTGGGCACGCTCGACACTCCGCACCTTGTCGTCGCCTGCGGCGCAGCCGGTGGCAATGGGCGACCCGGACAACGCGTTCGCCTGCTGTGACCCCGACATTGCGGCGAGCTACGCTCGGCACCGTATGCCCAATCCCGAGGATGCCCGCCTGTCGGACGCCGGCTCCGTCGTGCTCACGCTGGTCCGCGACGTACCCGCGCCTGTGCCGGCCCCGGAGGCAATGGCCTGGATCCCGCCCGGACGCTTCTCGATGGGTAGTGACTACGTACCCTTTGGCGATGCGCGGCCGATCCACACGGTCGAACTGAACGGCTTCTGGATGGATCAGTATCCCGTGACGAACGAGGGATTTGCGCAGTTTGTCCAGGCCACCGACTACATCACCGTCGCCGAGCGCAGGCCTGATTGGGAGGAGATGAAAAAGCAATTGCCTCCGAACACGCCGAAGCCGCCCGAGGAGCAGCTGGTTGCGGGCTCGCTCGTCTTCCAGCGGCCCAGCGGCCCCGTCTCGCTGGACGACGTGCGCGGCTGGTGGCAGTTCGTCGCTGGTGCGTCCTGGCGGCACCCGGAGGGACCGCGCAGCGACCTCGCCGGCCGGGAGCGACACCCCGTCGTCCACGTCTGCTGGGACGATGCAGCTGCCTATGCGAAATGGGCGGGCAAGCGCCTGCCCACCGAGGCGGAATGGGAGTACGCCGCGCGGGGTGGGCTGACACACATGCCCTACGTGTGGGGCAAGGAGTTTCGGCCGGGGGGCAAGTTCATGGCGAACACCTGGCAGGGTCACTTCCCCGATCAGAACACGAAAGAGGACGGCTGGGAACGGACATCGCCGGTGGGCAGTTTCCCGGCGAACGGCTTCGGCCTGTACGACATGGCCGGCAACGTCTGGCAGTGGTGTGCCGACTGGTATCGTCCGGACTACTACCGCGATTGCCCGACGAGGGACCCGCGGGGACCAGCCGACAGCTACGATCCCCTGGAGCCGGACATTCCCAAGCGCGTCCAGCGGGGCGGCTCATTCCTGTGCAGCGATCAGTTCTGCGCGCGCTACATGCCCGGCGGCCGCGGCAAGGGAGCGGTCGATACCGGCTCCTCGCACGTTGGTTTCCGCTGTGTCCTGTCGCCGCGCGCGAAATGAAGCAAGGAGAAGCCTCCATGAAAAAGACCATCTTGCCGATGGCGCCCGGACTCCTGGCCCTGCTGTTTCTGGCGGCATGGTCCGGTGATGGGCGCGCGGACCGGCCGGGCATCGTCCGTGCGGAGTTCATCTTCGAGACGGCGCCGTTTCCCCAGTGCCATGCCTCCACCATTGTCGAAAGCAAGGGCGGGCTGGTGGCGGCGTGGTTCGGTGGACAGCGCGAGAGGGATCGTAGCGTCGGCATCTGGCTGTCCCGTCACCCCAACGGCAACTGGACCGCGCCCGTCGAGGTCGCCAATGGTGTCCAGGCCGACGGCGAAAGGCAGCCGTGCTGGAACCCGGTCCTTTTCCAGCCAACGACGGGGCCGTCGCTTCTCTTCTACAAGGTCGGCCCGAATCCGAGCGCCTGGTGGGGTATGCTGCGCACCTCAGCGGATGGCGGCCAGACATGGTCCGAAGCACGCCGACTGACCGACGGCATCCTCGGGCCAATCAAGAACAAGCCGGTGCAGCTGGCCAACGGCGATCTCCTCTGCCCAACCAGCACGGAGCACGAGGGCTGGCGCGTCCACTTCGAGCGCAGCACCGATCTCGGGAAGACGTGGCAGGCGACGCCGCCGATCAATGACAGGAAGGAATTCAGCGCAATCCAGCCAAGTATTCTGTTGCACAAGGACGACAGACTCCAGGCCCTGGGCCGTACGCGCAACGGCCATCTCTTCGAGGTCTGGTCGGAGGATGGCGGGAAGACGTGGGGCAAGATGGGGTTAATGCCGCTGCCGAATCCGAACTCGGGGACAGACGCCGTCACTCTCGCGGATGGCCGATACCTCCTCGTCTACAATCACACGAAGACGGGACGCAGCCCACTCAACGTCGCGGTCTCCGCCGATGGCAAAACATGGCGGGCCGCCCTCGTGCTGGAGAAGGAGCCGGGCGAGTACAGTTATCCCGCCGTGATCCAAGCGGGCGACAGCCTGGTCCACATTACCTACACCTGGAAGCGCGAGCGGATCAAGCACGTTATCCTCGATCCGGCGAAACTCGTCCTGCGCGACCTGGTGGATGGGCAATGGCCGAAGGATTGACGACGGCCAACCATGCTGCCAGCCACCGGTCGCCTCTCCTCGAACGAACACGGTTCGACAGCAAGGTTCTTACTGGAAGCGAGGCGCGTCGGCCAGGGAAAAGACGACTACTTCTTCGCCGGTCACGGTACTGATGTCATGGTGCATGCTCAACACCTTCACGCCAGCGACGTCGTGGACCAGCGATTCCAACATCGGGCGTGCCAACTCTAGCCCTTGAACAAGCGTGTCCCCCGCCTCTGGGAGGC